>ENA-OWNT01000804-OWNT01000804.1-seawater-metagenome-genome-assembly--contig:-NODE-804-length-55229-cov-13.786155_pt1 | contig 55229 bp, 39 predicted proteins | sample MGYA00238136_ERZ651165 | MGnify/ENA primary metagenome ERZ651165 (study PRJEB26861, sample SAMN08777766) | seawater metagenome | isolation source: coastal seawater | place: USA: Florida | collected... | reverse complement strand
GCCAGATGGCGGCGCGCTCGTGTGTGGAGGCGAACGACGCCGTGCAGTGGCACTCGACCACGCCCATCGCCACGCCGATCACACCCGGCACACCCAGGCTGGCCGCTGGCCGCTGGAAGCCCCCACCGCCACGACGCTTCGACGCGTCTCACCTCGACTCATCTGGCAAAGTCGGGAACGGCGGCGGCACGATGGCTACCAGCGGCCAGTCGCCAGCAGCCAGCCAGATGGCGGCGCGCTCGTGTGTGGAGGCGAACGACGTCGTGCAGTGGCTCTCGACCACGCCCATCGCCACGCCGGTCACACCCGGCACAACCAGGCTGGCCGCTGGCCGCTGGAAGCCCCCACCGCCACGACGCTTCGACGCGTCTCACCTCGACCCATCTGGCAAAGTCGGGAACGGCGGCGGCACTACAGCTACCAGCCGCCGCCCGACCGTTCAGGCCAGGCGCCCGAACCGCCGCTTCAGCACCTCCACCACCGCCGCATCCGCGCGTAGCGACACCACCTCCACGATGGTGCGCCCGTGCCGCAGCCCCATCCACCCGATGCCCAGCATGCAGAGCACGGTGGTGAGCGTGTTCTGCCAGCTCACCAGCTCCCACTGGAACGGTGGCTCGAACACCCACTCGTGCGGGGACAGCGGCCACAGCCACGGGATGCCCCACCCGGTGCCACTGCCGAGGAGGTCGCCGAGCAGGTGGCTGTGGAACGACGCGAGCACCAGGCCGGCGGTCTTCAGGCGGTGGCGGGCGATGGCAAAGGCACCAGCCGCGAGGAGCACACCGGCGAACAGGTTGTGGCCGAAGGTGTGGTGCCAGCTGCCGTAGAGCGCCTCGCCACCGAGGATGGTGAGGCCATCGATGTCGGGGATGAGGGCGGCGACGGTGACGAGGGTGCGGTCGCGCCGATGGGCCAGGCGACTGCCCATCAACCAACCGATCATGCCGTGGGTGGGTGGATGCATGGACCCGACGCTACCAAGAACCCTCCGCCACTCGCCCCGATCGATGCACCCCCCACGCGCCACCTGGCGGGATGAGATTCAGAAACGGATCTGGGAGCCGATGCCACAACCGGAACCACGGTAGGTTCTCGAGGAAGGCTCTGCGACATGTCGTCCGGGCTCGGTCGACACCGAGTCCCCGGAGGCATCCGTTTCAGCGGCTTGCCCGGCCTGCCGGTCTCTTGCGTCCAGTGTGCCCCGGAATCGCAATGCTGCCCGTTCGCCCCTCCGCTGTTCGCCTGCTTCCCTTGCTCCTCGGGGTGGGTTGTCTCGACACCAACCCAACGGGAACACCCGAGGCGCCGTCCACCACCGACAGCGGCGGGCTCGACTCCGGACAGGCGCCGGCCACGATGAGCGGCTTTGGCGGTCGCATCACCGCATCCGCACGGGCCTTTCACCCCACAGCGGACGGCTTTGCGGCGCAGGCGATGGGCTTTTCCACCACTCTGCACCGGCAGGGGGCCACCCTCACCCGCGGGCACACGGCGGATGCGGGAACCCTGCAGCTCAGGGTCACGGGCTGGGGCCGCGAGCACGAGACCCTCCCACTCGACGCCATCGACGTCGAGGCTGGGCTCTGCACCGCGGCGATGGGCGTCGACGGCAGCTGCATCCAGCGGGTGGAGCGCCTGCACCCGGGCCTCGATGAGTGGTGGGTGGCGCTGGGCGGTGCGGTGGAGTTCGGCTTCGACCTCCACGAGCGTCCCGACGGTACCGCCCCCATCGTGGTCACCCTCGACGTGGACGGGGCGGACATCGAGACCGACGGCGAGACCGCCTGGCTCACCGACGACACCCGTGGGCTCTGGACCCTCGACGGCCTCGTGGCCTGGGACGCCGATGGTGTGGTGCTCGGCTCGCTGCTGGATGTCGACGACCAGGGTCAGCTGATGCTGGTGGTGGACGACACCGACGCCCGCTGGCCCATCACCATCGACCCCGTCATCTCCACCGCCGCCGCCACGCTCTCCGACGGCTCCGGCACCGACGGCCACGGCTACACGGTGGAAGGCGCGGGCGACATCGACGGCGACGGCTTCGACGATGTGGTCGTGGGCGCCCCCTTCGGCAGCAACGCGGTCTACGTGTACTACGGCTCGGCCTCGGGCCTGGCCAGCACGCCCGACCAGACCATCTCTTCGCCGCTGTCGGGCACCTCCGACGACGACTGGGGCTGGGATGTGTCGGGGGCCGGCGACGTGAACGGCGATGGCTTCGACGATGTGGTCGTGGGCGCCCGCAAGTGGAACTCCAACGTGGGCAAGGCCGTGGTGCTGCTCGGCTCGGGCTCGGGCCTGGCCACCACCGGCACCGAGCTCGACGGCAGCGGTGCGGGCCAGCTCGGCTCGGCGGTATCGGGGGCCGGCGATGTGAACGGCGACGGCTACGACGACGTGGTGGTGGGCGAACCCAGCGCAAACAGCGGCACCGTGTACGTCTACCACGGCGCCGCATCGGGCATGGACAGCACCATCCAGACCACCATCGTGGCCGGGGCCTCCGCTGGCAACCTGGGCGCGGCGGTGGGCCGAGCCGGAGACGTCAACGCGGACGGCTACGACGACATCATCATCGGCGACGACGGCGGCAGCGGCTTCGCCGGCGAGTTCCACATCCACCACGGCACACCCGCCGGCGCGGACACCGTGGCTGCCACCACCGTCACCGCAGCCTTCGCCTACTCGCGGCTGGGCGCGGCCGTCGACACCGCCGACGACGTGAACGGCGACGGCTACGACGACGTGGTGGTGGGCGCCTTCGGCAATGCCACGGTCACCCCGCGCGTGTCGGTCTATGAAGGCGGCGCAGCCGGTGTGGGCGCGGGCGCCGATGCCACCATCACCGGTCCCACCGGCAGCAGCTTCGGCCGGGCCACCGCGGGTCTGGGCGACGTCAACGGCGATGGCTACGGCGACATCCTCATCGGCGCGCAGGGCGCGGGCACCAGCTTCCAGGGCCTGGTCGAGCTGTACCTGGGGTCACCCGACGGCATGCAGACCAGCCCCGAGAGCGACGCCACGGGCACCACCACCGGCCTGGCACTGGGCAGCGCGCTGGGTGGGGCCGGCGATGTCAACGGCGATGGCTTCGACGACTTCCTCGTGGCCACCGGCTACGGCTTCTACCAGGTGTTCGTCTACCACGGCGCCCCCACCGACCAGGACGGCGACGGCTACCTCTCCGACGTCGACTGCGACGACACCAACGGCACCATCAGCCCGGGCGCGGTCGAGTCTCCCGGCGACGAGGTCGACAGCGACTGCGACGGCACCGAGCTGTGCTACGCCGACGCCGACCTCGACGGCTTCACCGACGGCACCGTGGCCAGCGCCGACATCGACTGCACCGGTGTGGGCGAGGCCACCGCCGAGTCTGCAGACGACGACTGCGACGACACCGATGCCTCCATCTACCCGGGGGCCACCGAGCTGGTGGGCGACGGGGTGGATAGCGACTGCACCACCACCGAGATCTGCTACGCCGACAACGACCAGGATGGCTTCACTGACGGCACCTTGGTGAGCTCCGACACCGACTGCGGCGACCCTGGCGAGTCCAGCTTCCCGTCGTCGGCCACCGACTGCGACGACGGCGACGACGCCATCTACCCGGGCAGCACCGAGTTCCCGGGCGACGAGGTCGACAGCGACTGCGACGGCCAGGAGATCTGCTTCTCCGACGACGACAACGACACCTACACCGATGGCTCGGTCATCAGCGCCGACACCGACTGTGCCGACGCCGGCGAGACCACCATCCAGTCCGCCGTCGACGACTGCAACGACAACGACACCTACGTCAACCCGGCCGCCACCGAGATCACCGGCGACGAGGTGGACGGCGACTGCGACGGCATCGAGATCTGCTACGCCGACGCCGACCTCGACGGCTACACCTACGGCATCGTGGGCAGCACCGACGAAGACTGCTCCGACGCCGGCGAGTCCACCACCGAGTCCGCCGTGCTCGACTGCGACGACACGGTCGCCACCACCTACCCGGGCGCCCCCGAGGTGACGGGCGACGAGGTGGACAGCGACTGCGACGACTCCGAGATCTGCTACGCCGACGCCGACCTCGACGGCTTCACCGGCGGCACCGTGGTCAGCGCCGACATCGACTGCTCGGGCACCGGAGAGTCCACCACCGCCACCTCGGTGCTCGACTGCAACGACGCCGACGACGCCATCTACCCGGGGGCCACCGAGCTGGTGGGCGACGCCGTGGACAGCGACTGCGACGGCGCCGAGGTGTGCTACGCCGATGCCGACAACGACGGCTACACCGACGGAACCGTGGCCAGCGCCGACGTGGACTGCACCGGCACGGGCGAAGCGGCCGCCGCGTCGAGCCAAGAGGACTGCGACGACGCCGACAGCGCGGTGAACCCGGCGGCCTCGGAGGTGGTGGGCAACGGCATCGACGACGACTGCGACGGCACCGCTGCCTGCTGGGCCGACGCCGACAACGACGGCTACACCGACGGCGCCACCACCACGCTGTCTTTCGACACCGACTGCAACGACCCCGGCGAGGCCCCCGACGGCGCGCCCACCGGTGAGTGCGACGACACCGACCCCCGCGTGTTCCCGGGCGCCACCGAGTACACGGGCGACGGCATCGACAGCAACTGCGACGGAGCGGAGACCTGCTACGCCGACGCCGACGGGGACGGCTTCGCCGACGCATCGGCCATTACGGTCACGTCGGTCGATGCCGACTGCACCGACTTTGGCGAGGCCGACCTGGGCGCCCCCCGCACCGACTGCGACGACCAGAACGCCGCTGTGCGCCCCGGGGCCGACGAACACTGCGACGGCCTCGACAACGACTGCGACGGCGCCATCGACCCGGTCTCGTCGGTCGATGCCCTCACCTGGTACGTCGACGCCGACGAAGACGGCTTTGGCGATGCCTCGGCCACCATGGCCGCCTGCACCGTGCCCGCCGGCTACACCGCCGACGCCACCGACTGCGACGACTCCAGCGCAGCGGTCTACCCCATGGCCGACGAGCTGTGCGACGGGGTGGACAACGACTGCGACGGCACCATCGACCCCGACACCGCCCTCGATGCACCGCTGTGGTTCGCCGACAGCGACGGTGACTTGTATGGCGACCCCTCGAGCGGCGTGGCCTCCTGTGAAGCGGTGCCTGGACACGTGGAAGACGCCACCGACTGCGACGACGACAACGGCCTCGTGTGGCCGGGTGCCGAGGAGTGGCCCAACGACGGCGTCGACCAGGACTGCGACGGCAAAGACAACATCGACGACGGCTTCGCATCGGGCGGCTGTGCCACCGCCGAGACCGGGCCCTCTGGCTGGGGTGCGCTCGCCGTGCTGGCCGGCCTCCTCGGCTTCCGCCGCCGTCGCTCCGAAGGCACCGAGCGCGCGTGACCGGGAGTCCTGCCATGCGTGCCGCCTCGCTGCTGGTTCTCGGCGTGCTGGCCTTCGCCACCGAGGCCAAGGCACAGTCCCTGCTGCCCGAAGGCGACGGCCTCGACGGCCACGGCTTCGCCCCCGCCCCCATCGACGGCGACGTACGCGACCCTCTGGTGGTGCATCGGGTGGGCGGCTGGTCGCCCCAGCAAGGCTTCGTCACCGGCCTCTTCGAGTACGCCGACGCCCCGCTCGTGTGGTGTGCCCGCAGCTTCAACGAGTCGGGCTGTCTCGACGAACAAGCCCTCCTCGACAACGTTCTCGCCCTGAACCTGTCCGGCGGCTACGCCATCACCGAGCGCATCCGCTTCTTCGGGGGCGCGCCGCTGTACCTTTCCACTGCAAGCGACCACTCTCCTGGCGGCGGTGGCATCGGCGACGTCCGCCTGGGTGGCCAGCTCGCCGCCTTCCGCAATGGTCCGGTGCAGCTTGGCCTGGTGCCTTGGTTGGACCTCCCTTCCGGCGACGCCGACCGGTACCTGGGTGAAGCCGGCGTGGGTGGGGGTGTGGCTGCGGCCGGGTCGGTCGAGGCCGGTCCGGTCACGGTGTCTGCAGATGTGGGCACGCAGGCCACGTCCACCAACCGCTTCGAGCCCGACACCGCCAACCGCCTGCTCGTGGGCATGGGCCTCGGCATCTCGCCCACCGACGACTGGGGCATCACCGTCGAGTCACGGGTCACACCGCGCTTTCTCGCCGACCCCATCCCCGGCACAGGGGCCCCCTCCGAGCTGTTCTACACCTTCCGCAAGAAGCTCGACCGGGGCCTGCACGTGCAGCTGGGCGGGTCCAACGCCCTCACCGCCGGCCCGCGTGCTGCCCGCTACCGCCTGTTCTTCGGCCTGGGCTGGACGCAATCCTCCACCTACGACATCGACGGCGACGGCATCGTGCACGAGCTCGACGTCTGCCCCTACGAACCCGAGACGTTCAACGCCTGGCAAGACGCCGACGGCTGTCCCGAAGACCCCGTGTTCTTCGACGTCGAGACCTACATCGACGGGGCCCTCGTGAAGGGGGCCGAGCTCACGATGCAAGGCGCGGTGCCCAACATCACGCCCGGCTCGTTTGTGGGCACCCCCGGCCGACCCATCGCGGTCCAGGCCCGCTACGGGGGCTGCCTGCTCGGAACCGCCGAGACCGAAGTGGCGCCCCACATGGACCCCGTCCCGGTCCACCTGAAGGTGGAGCACGGCACGCTACGCATCGCCGTGAAGACCGATGCCGGTGCCCCGGTGCCCAACGCCACCATCTCCTGGGTCCCGAAGGACGTCGACCCTCGGTGCTCGCCCGGTGGGTCGGCCCGGCTCGGCGCCCATGGTCGCCTGACCACCGTGGTGGGCGCCGCACCCCAGACCTTCGTGGTCACTGCGCCCGGGCTCGGGTCGCGTGTGAAGACCGTCATGGTCGCCCCCCGCGATGCCACATCGGTGGACGTGGTGCTCGAGGCCCCGCGCGTCACGGTCCGCCGCGACTTCGTGCAGCTCGGCGAGGTTCTCTGGTTCAACTACAACTCGGCCACCCTCCACGCCGAGTCCACGCCGCTGGTCGAAGAGGTCGCCGCGGTGCTGCTCGCCCATCCAGAGCTCGAGAAGGTTCAGGTGGTGGGCCACACCGATGACCAGGGCACTCCGGAGTTCAACCAGATTCTCTCGGAACAGCGGGCCGAGGCGGTGCGTGCCCGGCTCATCGGGCTGGGTGTGGACCCCGAGAGACTGGAAGCGGTGGGTCGGGGCGCCACCCAGCCCGTGGCCAGCAACCGCACGCGTCGGGGTCGGGCCGAGAATCGCCGGGTGGAGCTGTCGGTGGTGCACCGGGGGTCGTAGCGCGGGTGGACGCGGGATCGACCCGGGAGTAGGTAGCCGGCCACCCCCGGAGGTCCGGTATGCCCCGCGTCGACGGCTTCGACATCGACCTGTCTCATCTCCTTCGCGCCGAACGGCGGCGCATCGGGCGCGCGTGCGGTCGGTCGGGCGCCACGCTCGCGAAGCTGGGCAGGAAGCTGAGTCCAGACGACCTCGAGCTGGTGCGCAACCTGGTGGACCAGGCCCGGGCGGCCAAGGTGGTGGCCCTGAGCACGCCCGACGGCAGGCCCCGCAAGACCGACGGACGTGGCTGGCTCAAGTGGCTGAAGAAGAATGGTCCGGCCGGAATCGAGAAGCGGGGCATCTTCGAGCTGTTCGGCCGCTTCGGTGCGAGAAACATGGGCCTGTGGCGGGACGAGCCGCTCCAGTCGTTCCTCACGGGGCCGCACTTCCACAACGCGGCGGACGAGTTCGTCGACTGGCTCGAGGAAGCCGAGGTGGACTGGGAAGCGGCCCGGGTCTTCGCACGGCAGGCAGAGCGCTGGCGCGCAGAACCGCCCACCAACCCCACGCTCCGGGAGTACTGGGACATCCTCCGCCTGCACGACCAGCAGCTGCGGAAATCCGGCCTGTCTTCCACGCTGACCCACACGCACCACGGCCTCGTCCGGCTGGTCGAAGACCCCTCCATCAAGCTGATGGTCCAGGGCATCGGTGAGCTGCGCACCGGGGACGCCGCCAAGCTGGTGTCTCACCATGGAAAGACCGGGCTGCTGGACCTTGTGCACATCTTGCTGGACGCGATCACCCGCTTCGCCGACACCACGCCCATCGCACGCTTCGCGGTCCTGATGTCGATGCCTCTGCACGAGGCCCAGCTCGAGCGACTGCTCGACGAGACCCGCCCGGTCGAGCTCGAGGCGACGGAAGACAAGCGGCTGCTGGGCTGGCTGCTCACGAACTCCAGCGGCTCCCTGAGCCTCGACGCTGTCCAGTGCCGGGCCGCCAAGCGCGGAGGCACCTATGTGCTGCGCAAGGCGACGCGTCTCTCCGACCAGCACGAGCTGCTCTCCGAGCCGCGGGACCGGGAGATCCACCGGTTCACATCGGGGTGGTTGGGGAGCACCATTGTCCAGGCGCTCCGACTGCTCGTGGGGCATCCCCGGGTGTTCTGGAGTGGACACAGCAAGAAGGTGCCTGTGCAGGTGCACGAGGCCACCGTGGGGCTGGGTGTTCGCCGCGAGCGGTCGGGCGCGGTCGTCCGCATCGAGCTCGACGGCGCACCGCCCGAAGCGTCCATCGAGGTGTCGACCAGCCAGGACATCGCCGTGGCCGCGGTCGGAGACCGGAAGGTGGTCTTTGCGGCGCTGGCCACGCCCACCCGGCGGGCCCTGAACCGCTTCAAAGCGCACGGTCCCATCCAGCTGCCCGACGCCGACGCCATCGGCGCCCTGCTCCGCATGCTCCCGGCCCTGGCTCGGACGTTGGCCATCGATGTCGACGCCACCCTGCTCGGTCGCCCCCTCGACCCCGACCCTCGACCCCTCCTCGCATGTCGCTGGGACAACGGCACCCTCGACCTCGAAGCCAAGGTGGCCCCCCTCCCCGACAGCCCCCCGCTCACCCCCGGGCACGGCAGCCCGATGGTGTTCGTGGAGCGCTCCGGCGAGCTGCACCACGTCCAGCGCGACCTCGACACAGAGGCCACAGCGGTCCAGCAGCGGCTGGCTCCACTGGGCCTCCCCGACACCGCCCAGACCCGCCCGTTCGCCTGGACCCTGCCCGACCCACAGGCGGCGCTTTCCGTGGTGGAGGCCATCCAGGCCCATCGCGCGCAGGTTCAGCTTCGGTGGCAAGGAGACCCACCCAAGCCCCCGGGCACCGTGAACGCCAAGGGGCTGCGCATCAAGGTGGGCTCGGGCATCGACTGGTTCGGTGTCGACGGCGAGCTGAAGTCGGGCCGCACCCGCATCACCCTCAAGGCCGCCATGGCCGCTGCAGCCGAAGGACACGCGTACGTCCCCGTGGGCAAGGACACCTGGACCCGCCTCGAAGACGGCCTGCGACAGCGCCTCGCCGACCTGCACACCGTCTCCGAGAACGGCCGTCTTGGCGCCCTCCACGCATCGGTGCTCGAGACCCTCGAAGAGGCCGGTGCCACCCTCGACGCCCCCGAGGTCTGGCGCCAGCGACGGGCCGCTGCAGCAGCCGCACGTTCCCTCCAGGTGCCCCTCCCTGACGGCCTGCAGGCCACCTTGCGTCCGTACCAGGAAGAGGGCTTCCTGTGGCTGGCCCGCCTGGCGTCATGGGCTCCGGGTGCCGTGCTCGCCGACGACATGGGCCTGGGCAAGACCCTCCAGACCATCGCGCTCCTGCTGCACCGTGCCGAGCAGGGTCCGGCGCTGGTGGTGGCGCCCACATCGGTGGTGGACAACTGGCGACACGAGCTGACCCGCTTCGCGCCCGGGCTCACGGTGGGGGTGTACCGAGGCGACAAGCGCGCCGACCTGCTGGAGGCCCCACCGGCCGTGCTGCTCACCAGCTACGGCCTCATGACCCGCGACATCGACGCTCTGAAGGAACAGACGTGGGGCACGGTGGTGCTCGACGAGGCGCAGGCCATCCGCAACCCCACCGCACAGCGCTCACAGGCCGCCCGTTCCCTCGATGCAGGCTTCCGCCTGGCGCTCTCGGGCACGCCGGTCCAGAACCGCACCTCGGAGCTGTGGGCGGTGATGGCCTTCGCCTTGCCCGGCCTGCTGGGCTCGCGCACGGGCTTCCAGAGCCGCTTCATCGTGCCCATCGAGCACCACCGCGACACCGACCGCCGCGACCTCCTGGCCCGTCTCATCGCCCCGTTCGTGCTGCGGCGCACCAAGCAGGCGGTGCTCACCGAGCTTCCCCCGCGCACCGAGACCTTGGTGCGGGTGCAGCCCACCCCCGAAGAACGCGCCGCCTACCAACAAGCCCGCGCCAACGCCCTGGAGCGCCTCGACCGGGCGGGTCGGCAGAAGTCGTTCAAGGTGCTCCAGGAGCTGCTCCGCCTGCGCCAGCTGGCCTGCCACCCGAAGCTGGTCGACCCCACATCTGCGGTGCCGAGCAGCAAGCTGCGGTCGGTGGTGCGCACGCTGGTGCAGCTCAAGGCGGCTGGCCACAAGGCCCTCGTGTTCTCCAGCTTCACGAGCCACCTGGCCCTGGTGCGCGAAGCCTTGGAAGAGCGCGGCTTCGTGCTGCGGTACCTCGACGGCTCCACGTCTGTGCGGCGGCGGGCCGACGAGGTGGCGGCCTTCCAGGCTGGCGACGGTGACGCGTTCCTCATCTCACTGAAGGCGGGCGGCACGGGCCTCAACCTCACGGCGGCCAGCTATGTGCTGCACCTCGACCCCTGGTGGAACCCGGCTGCCGAAGACCAGGCGAGCGACCGTGCCCACCGGATGGGCCAAGACAAGGCGGTCACGGTGTACCGCTTCGTGTCTGCAGGAACGGTGGAGGAGCAGATTGTGGCGCTGCACGCGCACAAGCGGGAGCTGGCGGAGGCGCTGCTGTCGGCGTCGGGCACCACCCAGCAGCTGAACACGGACGAGCTGGTGGCGCTCATCCAGGCGGCCCACGACCCGGATGCAGCGCCCGCTCTGCCGCCGCCACCCCCGGCTCCGCGTCCGGTCTTGCGGTTGGTGCCGCCGCCGGAGGACCCGGTGGGTGCGCAGCCTGTGGTCTCGGAGCCCGTGCCGGTTCCCGAGCCAGCGATTCCGCCCGTTCCCGAGGAGATGGTGGTCCCGGGAGCCGCTGCGACCGGGCAGGCTTCAGGCGCCGGTGTCATCCAGGCACTGCTCGACGACTTCGAGGGGTACCTGGATGAAGAGCTGCTTTCCGGTCGCTTGAAGCGGGACGCGACGGCCCGGACCTACCTGCGTACGCTGCGCAATGTGTTCGAGTGGTGTGTGCAGCAGGGGCACGAGACCCGGGCGGCGGTGGTGGAGCATGCCGACGGGTACGTGGCGGTGGCCAAGGCGGGTGGGGGGCTGGCAAAGTCGGACAAGCACTATGTTGGCACGACATTGCGGCGGTGGCGGGCGTCGATGGAGGAGTAGGGCGACCTCGGGCTCAGTCCTCGTAGGCGCCGGTGGACGGCGCGGGGTCGACGTAGGACAAGCCTGAGAGAGTTGTGTACTTGAGGCGCGTCCGTCCCTCGCCCCCCTCTCCACCCGAAGGGAGCGTGGTGTAGTAGTCCGACCACGCGGACCCGCCGGCTCCTCCGTGGGCCCACACAGAACCACCAAGGTTGAGTGTGTCGGCCACCAGGAGAATCTGCCCTCCAGACCCACCACCCCCTCCCCCCAGCTCTCCGCGGTAGCCAGATGCCACCCCGGTGGAGAGGCCGTCAACGCCATCGGCACCGTGGGCGAGAACGCTCCCCGTCACGGTGATCTGAGACGCGCTGTAGATGGCGATAAGACCACCCCCTGCACCGCCGTCGCCGGTGACGTTGACCGACCACGTCCCGTCCGAGCCGGTATCGGGAGAGCCGCCACCTCCGCCAGATCCGAGAAACCACTCGCTCAATGCGCTGTCACCGTAGGTGTTACCCGTGGCGTAGCTGTGCGTGAGCGACTCGGACTCGGCCTCTCCTCCCTCAGTGCCGAAGCCACCACCTCCGCCGCAGGTCATGGTGTCGTCTCGGCCAACCCGAGCCCCGCCGCCACCGTCGTTGCGCAGGGCCAGAAGGGTGGAAGCCTGCGGTCCGACGGCGTAGCTCCCCCCGGTGGTGGGATCGTAGACGTTTCCAGCGACGCCACTTCCACCAAGGTAGCCGGCACCGGATGCGTCCACGCTGCCAGAGATGGACACCGCCCCCGTTGCCCGGAAGACCACGAGACCACCTCCGGCGCCGTCCCAGGGCTCGGGAGACAGTGTGCCGGTGACCGCCACCGTGGTGTAGTGGGGCACGCGCTGCACCTGAACGACATCGGCAGCGTCGAGGTCGACCGTGAGGGGCGGCTCGATGGTGAGGCTGGAGCCCGTCGAGGCCGTGACGAAGTGGTAGGCGAACACACCAGCATCATCGCCTTGGAGGTCGATGAGAATCACCTCGTCACCAGGGGACACCACGGTCCCATCGTCGACCGTGAGGGTGGTGTCTCCAGTAGAGGCATCCACGGAAAGCAGGGTGAAGTCGCTCGCGGCGGACCAGCTCGCTCCCGTGAGCGTCAGCGCGCCATCCGTTCCCAAGCCGCCGGTGGGACCACGGACAAGGGTGTCATCGAGGTCGTCCACGTCATAGAGGCCAGACAGGCCATCGCCATCTGCGTCGTCGTCGTCGCAGTCCTGGACAAGGTCACCGTCGTAGTCGGCGAAGCCCGAGTCGTCACAGTCGTCGCCATTGTCGACGTAGCCGGAGGGCACTTCACAAGCGAGGGTGGTGGAGGTGGGGTCGCCATAGCCATCGGCGTCGGCGTCGAGGTACCAGGTCTCGGCAGTAGACGTGTCGAGGTCGGCGTCTGCGTCATCGATGTCGGCGTCGCAGTCGTCATCGACCTCGTTGCAGACCTCGGTGGCGGAAGGATGGATGGTGGGGTCGGCGTCGTTGCAGTCGGTGGCATCGGTGGTGCGGCCTGAAGACGGCGCACACTCTTGGATGGCGCTGTCAGCATCCCCAAACCCGTCCCCATCACGGTCGAGATAGGTGGCAATGCCGGTAGACAGGTCGACATCACCATCCGCATCATCGATGTCGGCATCGCAGTCGTTGTCGACCGAGTCGCACACTTCCGTTGCATCGGGATGGATGGTGGAGTCGGTGTCGTCACAGTCTGTGCTGTCGGTCACAAGGCCCGAGGGCAGAGCGCAAGCTTCGACGGGACCGTCGGGGTCACCGTAGCCGTCGGCGTCGAGGTCGGGGAAGTAGGTGGACCCTGTCGTGAGGTCGACCGTTGGGTCGTCGTCATCGACGAGGCCGTCGCAGTCATTGTCGACCGCATCGCAGACCTCGGGGGCGTCCGGAGACCGCTGGGCGTCTGTGTCATCGCAATCGGATGCATCCAACACAAACCCGGACTCCGGCTCATCGCAGGCCAAAGTGGTGGAGTCGGCATCGCCGAAGCCATCGCCGTCTTCGTCGGCGTGCCAGGTGGTGGCGGACGACAGGTCGACGGCAGGGTCTTCGTCGTCGGTGAGCCCGTTGCAGTCGTCGTCGAAGCCGTTGCACACTTCGGATGCATCGGGATGGATGCCCGGATGGGTGTCTTGGCAGTCCAAGGCGTTGTCGACGAACCCATCCGGTGGGTCGCAGTCGTCGATGGAATCCCCCGCGCCATACCCGTCGTTGTCGACGTCGGCGTACCATTCGTAGACGAGCTCTTCGTCAACGGTGTCGTCGCAGTCGTCGTCGACCAGGTTGCACCGCTCCGGAGCGCCGGGAAAGACATCGGCAGAGGAATCGTCGCAGTCGTCGGCGTTGTCGACATATACAGCAGCGTCACACGCCACTGACACAGATGTTGCGGCACCGAACCCATCGCCATCGGTGTCGGGGTGGCGCTCACAAAGCGCGGGGTCGGTGCCCGGTGCACCGGTGTCGGGCGAAGAGGCAGGGGTGGTGGCCTTGGCTGGCCCCTCTGAGGAATCACACGCCACAAGCCACAGTGTGGCCACGTATACGACAGCACGAGACAGAGACATCCCATCTCCAAGATTGGGTGGTGGACGTTGAGTTGGGTGAGGGCTCAGAAGCCGATGCCAGGCACGATGTAGACGACACCGTCGCCATCCAGCGACGTGATTCTCTGTGCCCAGCTACCCACGATGATGTCGGCGACGTCGTCACCCGTGACATCGTGGGTACCGAGCATCAGCTGGTAGTCGCTGTCGTCGATGCCGTCGCCGTGGAGGGCGATGTCGGCACTCGACGAGGTGGTTGTAGTGGCTGTGGTGAACGGGCCGTAGAACACGTAGGCGTTGTTGGGCGGTCTACCGCCCTCTCCGATGAGGAGATCATCCCAGCCGTCTTCATTCAGATCGGCCGCTGGTCGGACGAGGTAGCCGAACTTCGGCACGCTCTGGTCGCCCCGAAACTTGACGTCTGCGTCGGCAATCGCCATGTCGGACAGGCTGGTAGAGCCCCACACAATGTAGGCCGCCCCGTCTCCCGCCTGGTCTGCGCCGACGATGATGTCCTCGTAGCCATCGGCGTTGACGTCGCCGAGATTGGCCATGGTGTCTCCGAGGTAGCTGGCGTAGTTCTCAGCTCCAAACACCACATCGGCATCTGCGGGGGTGTGGTCGCCGGTGACGGGTCCGTACAGGATCAACACGGCACCGGACGTTCCGGAAGCTCCGGGGGCTTCGTGGCCGCCCGCACCGACAATCCAGTCGGAGTAGCCATCGCCGTTCATGTCGGCGCCGCATGAGGCGCTGCCCACGTAGTCGTAGTCGTCCGCACCAATCACCGAGGCGTGTGCGACGGAGTCGATGTCGTCGGTGCCCGAGCCCTCGGACGTGAGGAGCCAGGCGCCGCCTTGACGACTCAATGTGTCGGAGTGGTTCCAAGAGGACGATGCCCAGTCGGACACGCCATCCCCATTGACATCACCAATCGCGCGCATGGCGAGACCAAAGTACTGGTGCTCAGCAGAAGGCAACCCGTCCACAATCCAGTCCGCACTGTCGGAAAAGGAGGTGGAAGACACGATAGGTCCATAGGTCACGCCGACTCTTCCCACCCCATCCACCGAGTCCACGACAGCATTCGCTTCCGAGAAAACCAGGTCCTGAAAGCCATCTGCGTTCAGGTCTGCCAAGTCGAATTCGTATCCGACCCCGGCATAGTGGTCCTCGCCATAGATCGCGAAAGCAGCCGACGACGCCGACATCGAAGAGGTGATGGGGAGCTCGAACACATAGATGGCACCGCCTTGTGTGCCGCTTCCCAGGCCACAGTCGAGACCCGCTCCCAACAGCAGCTCATCCTGCCCGTCACCGTCGATGTCACCGACCGCACCGGAGCGCCCCATCTCGCCCCCCTCACAGTGGCCGGTGATGAGGTAGTAGTCCTCCATGTCTACCTCGGCGGGCCACACACACACGCCAGGGTCACCGTCGCAGTCGTTGTCTTCCCCGTCGTTGCACACCTCGGTGCCGTCGGGGTTCACGGTGTCGTCGAAATCGTTGCAGTCGAGGCCATTGTCGACCATGCCGGGCCCTCCCTCGCAGGAGTTCTCCGGGCTGGTGGGATCGCCATAGCCATCCTCGTCGAGGTCGACATACCAGGTGCCATCGCCCGTGGTGGGCGGGTCATCTGCGATGTCGTCGCAGTCGTCGTCGAGGCCGTTGCAGGTCTCAGGAGCCCCCGGGTAGCGGGTGTCAGACGTGTCGTCACAGTCGCCCGGCTCGAGAACGTAGTCGGACGCGGGCTGGAGGCACTGGTCGATGGCGCCCTCGGCCCGACCGAAGCCATCGCCATCGCGGTCGGCGTACCACCGGAGAGGGTCTGCCGTGGGCGCTTCATCTTCGACGTGGTCGCAGTCGTTGTCGCGACCGTCGCACAGCTCGTCGGCTCCGGGATGGACGTCGGACCGGGAGTCGTCGCAGTCTGACCCATCGCGTACCCAGGCATCGCCCGGCGCACCGCAAGAGGCGTAGGACGAGGATGGGTCGCCAAAGCCGTCGGCATCGGCATCGGGGTGCCACACGCGGTCGCCCGGGGGCGCACCATCGTCCACCTCACCGTCACAGTCGTCGTCGCGGTCGTTGCAGACCTCGGGTTGGTCGGGATGGACGGATGGGTCGGCGTCGTCGCAGTCTCCGGCGGTGTCGACGAACCCTTCAGGTGCGGCGCAGGTGTTCACCACATCGCTGTCGTCCCCGAAGCCATCCCCATCAGTGTCGGCGTACCACGCGGCATCCGCACCGATGTCGTCGATGGTTCCGTCGCAATCGTTGTCGCGGCGGTCGCACAACTCCACAGCGTTCGGGTGCACCTGCGGGTTGGAGTCGTCACAGTCGTCTTCGCCGGCAAAGCCGTCCCCATCGTCGTCGCGGAAGAACGCGCGGCGCTCTTCGAAGACTTCTGGCGTGAGTAGACAACCGCTCTGACCGGCTGCGATGAGAACCGGGAAAAGCGCTGCCCAAGCCCGATGACGCAGATCCCACATCAGCGGTCCAGAGGAAGGGTGAGGGTGTAGGGCTGTAGGGGCTGCACCACTTCACCGCTGCCCTTCCGCCCCTGCTCGAGAGACAGCTTGAGACCCATCGGGGTGACCATCGCGGAGCCCTGCACTCCCAGATCCGTCGTGTTCCACCAGAAGCGCCAGGTATCGGGCCCGGTGGGCTCGAGCGGGATGGACAAGGCGGTACCCACGCCGGCGATGTCGACCCGGAGGCGGTCGGGAGCCGGACCCGACTCGGGCTGGACACCGGGGGCCACCAGCCGGAAGCGAAACGGCGCGTGCATGGTGTCGGTGAGCGCCGGGAAGGCAGCCGAGAGCGACTGGCCGGCGATGGCGGTGACGGCGGCGTCCAGGGTCTGCCAGCTCAGTACAAAGGAGCGGATGTTGCCGGTGTGTTCGGGAGGGGAGAATGATGCAGGGCAGACGTGGGTGGCCTCGATGCGAGGAGGCAGCCAGGTGCCGGGGGTCTTTCGGCGGGCGTCGATGCGGACATCTGCGAGGGACCAGTCCGAGCCAGGCAGGGCGGTGGTGGGGTGGTCAGGGGTGAGCTGGACGGTGCGGCCATCGGGCATGGAGACGTGGAGGCTCTCTGCGCCCCTCCAGTCGGTGACGGCGACGGTCTGGAGGTGAGAGCCAGCGACCTTGGGGGTGCCTGCGGTGGACATGGGGAGGTGGCCTGCTGGGCCGGATTTGAACAGTTCGAAGGTGGTGGAGCCGGTTGTCCCGGGTGTGCATGCAGCGGCATCATGCGGATAGACTGCGGCCGGATGAAGGAAGAAGCCGGCCGCGGTATCGACCCGAAGCTGGATGGGCCCCTCCGCACCGGAGGCGTTGAGGAGGTCGTCACAGGACCGCATCTCCGCCTCGTCGAGGTTCGCGTAGGACACGATGATGTCGTAGTCCCCGGCGATGTCGATGGCAGAACCCTCCGCAGACCACACGCCGTCGCTCGACAGAGGGTTGAGCTTGAAGGCCCCCCAGAGGTGGTCGCTGGTGTCGACCTGGTTGTTGTTCGAGAAGCCGGTCTCGCTTCCCCAGCCACTCGGTGTGGTGACCAGCACGCCACGTGGGGCGGCCTCGGTCTCTACTCCGCTCGTCGTTTCCCACCACGGAGTATCGTAGTGGGCTTCGGTGGGGGTCCAGACGGAGATGCCGATGATGTCCACCAGTCCGCTGTCGGCGACGGTCACGGTGCAGTGGCACTCGGTGCCCACACCGAACGATTCGTCGGTGTAGTAGTCGGTACCATTTGTGGAATCGGCACCGAAGAACGACGAATCCCTCACCGATGTCAATGCCGAGCACCCCACCGCCACATTCGCCGCGCCCACATCCGGCACACTCTCGTCATTGAGCGGATCCGTGCCGGCTGTGTCCACCTCGTAGCCGTCCAGGAAGCCGTCGTCGTCGGTGTCGTCGTCGGTGGGGTCGGTGCCGAGGCCAAGCTCTCGGCCGTCCTTGATGCCGTCATCGTCGGTGTCGTCGTCGTCAGGCTCCGTTCCGGCAAGCAGCTCTTCGAGATCGTTCAGGCCGTCTCCGTCCTCGTCGGCTTCGTCCGGATCTGTGCCCAAGAACACCTCCACCACATCCGGAATCCCATCCACGTCGGAGTCGGGTAGTTCGTCGAAAGGGGTGTCTGCGGTACCGAGAATTGTGGCCAGGTACTCGCCGTCGTCGACCGTGTCCGACTGGCTGTGGTCATCCGTCGGGTCGTACCCGAGCGCGACTTCGAGGCCGTCCGCCAGACCATCACTGTCGGAGTCCGGGTTTCCAGGTTCGGTGCCGAGTTCCGCCTCCTCCGCGTTGTTGAGGCCGTCGCCGTCGGGGTCGGCGAGCGGGTCGGCGTACGGATCCTCGCCGGTATCGCCCGTGCCACCGGTGTCTCCAGAGTCGCCGTGGGAAGTCCCTCCCCCTTCTCCTGGGTCGGCGTCATCCGGGCAGCCGCTGGGATCGAGGGCGAAGAGGTCGTCTCCGCATGGGTAGTAGCTGGTCTCCGTGGTGCCGGAGGGCTCGTTCGGATCGGGTGACTTGGTGGTTTCCGTGCAGCCTGCCAGCGCGAACCCACCGATCGTGAGCGTTCGAGACAGGCGCATGAGAACTCGGGACATCATGGGGCACTCCAGGGGGTGGTTCGAAGCGGAGTCAAGGAGCATGTGGGTGAGACGCGGCACCGCGGAGGCATCCGCACACCATTTCTATGGGTGAGCCCATAGCCATGTCAACACCGACTTCCACGACCCCCATGGCACACGCCGTGCCAACGCAACTCCCGACCAGGCGCCAAGGGGGGGGAGCCACACCCTTCGACACCGGCACCCACCGGTTCCCCACAAGTCCCGTTGCATCGGGTCTCTGGCGGTGACGAACACAGTCCGACATCGGTCACCCCCCCTTCGCACCCCCACCAATCGGGCTACCCAGAGCCGGTCCTCCGCGGAGAGCCCGTGCGCCGACCGTCCCCGTCCACCCTCCTCGCCGGTGCCACTGCGGTGGCCCTGCTGTACGGGTGGGCCTTCGTGGTCATCTCCACCGGTCGCTGGCCCGCAGGCGACGGGCCACACATGCTCGGCATCGCCATGCGCCTGTCGCAGCTGTTCACCGGGGGGTCGTGGGGCGAGCTGTCGTGGTGCCTGCCCAGCCTGGTCGCCCCCCACCCACCCGGCGCCTACATCCCCGCTCTGCTGAGCTTCTCGGTGTCGCCGCAGCCGCGAACGGCCCACCTGCTCGCCATGGCGGGCATGCTGTTCCTGGCGTGGGATGGCCTGCGCCGGATGTCGGGCGGGCCGTGGCGTGGGGTGCTCGGGCTCGTGTGGTTGGGCTCCAGTCCGCTCGTGTGGCAGCAGGCCGAGGGCTACGGGGTGGACCTCTTGGCGGGTGTGGCCGTGCTCCAGGCGCTGTCCCACCTGACCGCGAGCAAAGGCCTGCGCGAGAAGAAGCCGGCGATGGCGTGGGGGGCCTGGATGGGGGCCGCCTTCCTCACCAAATACACCGCGCCCTTCTTCCTGTGGGCACCGTGTGTGGTGGCCGGGGTGGTGGTGCTGGCCCGGAGTCGCTGGAACACCCTCGGCAAGGCCATCTTGGCGTGGTGTGTGGTGGCCCTGCCCTGGTTCCTGGGCCACGGCGACGATGTGCTGGCCTACGCCGGCGCGAGCAACACAGCGACGGCCGAGCTGGCGGGCAACACGCCGCTCGTGACCGGTCCGTGGTGGGCGTGGGACAACCTGCGCTGGTATCCGTCGGCGCTGCTGGAGTCGCTCGGGGTGGGCGGGGTGGCTGCGCTCGGGGCGGCCGTGCTGGTGCCGGGGAGCAAGAAGGTGCCTCGGATGGGGCGCTGGCTGGCGATTGTGGGCATCCTGGGCGGCTGGCTGCTGCTGGCGCCCCAGATGCAGCGCCAGGTGCGGTACCTGCTGCCCATGCTGCCGCTGGCGGCGGTGCTGCTGTCGACGTCGCGGCTGGCGCCGGTGCTCGGGTTGGTCGCGCTGGTGGGGGTCTCGGAGAATGTGGCGGTGTTTGGCGACCGGGCGGAGGCTCCGGCTCAGCGGCGGGCCGACCTGGACCTCGAGGCGCCGGGCGAGGACTGGCCCGAGGTGCCCGAGATGTTGCGCCCGCTGTCGGAAGACCCACGGCACTGGCGCTTGGATGGGGCCATCGCTGCGCTGGCGCGGCACACGTCGGAGGATGCCGAGACGGTGGGGCTCATAGCGCCGTCGATGCAGGGGCCGGGTGCCGGACTCGTGCTGTATCGCCTGGCCACGGCCGGGTACCGCTGGCACCTCACGAGCGTGGCGTTCCTGAACCAGGGCGGCCCCACGCCCGACGGTGCCGAGCTGCCGATGTGGAACAACGCGGCGCTGTTCGTGGCCCCGTTTGCGATGGAGGGGTGGCCGGAGCGGCGCTTCGACAGCGTGCTGGTGGTGACGGAGGAGCGGGACTCGCGGCCGGCGAAGTGGCTGGCGGAGACGGGCTTTTCGCAGGCGGAGACGGTGAAGACACGCGGGGGGTACGTGGGCGGGGTGTACGTGCGGGCGCAGTAGGTGGCCCGGTGGCGTTCCCACCTTCGGTTCGGGAAAAACGGGGTTGCGGTACGTTTCGAACGTTCGTTATGGTGCCGGTGTCACTCGGAGGTCGACATGTCTCGTGCCCACCCCTGGCGCCGTCACGCGGGCGCGCTGGCCGTTCCCACCTTGGTGCTCGCGGGCAGCGTGGTGGTGGCGGAAGTGGCCATCTGGACGTTGTGTCTGACGGGTGTGATGTCGTTGTGGGCGGGTGGGCTGCTGGCCACGTTGGTGGCGTATGTGGCGTTCACGCCGATGCACGATGCCAGTCATGGGTCGGTGGGCGGGAGTCCGCGGCGGGGGTGGGTGGATGCGCTGGTGGGGCACACGATGTCGATGACGTTGTTGGCGCCGTATGCGGTGTTTCGCACGCTCCATCTGCGGCACCACGGGGCGACCAATCACCCGGAGCGCGACCCCGACTACTGGGTGAACGGCCAGACGGCCCTGGGCACGGCCGCCCGCTGCGCCACGATTGCGGGCCACTACTACTGGGTGGCGATTCGGGAGCTGATGCGCCCGGGCTCGGCGATGCGGCGGGTGGTGAAGCCTGCGGTGGCGGGGCTTGTGGTGCAGGTGGGGCTGCTGGTGGCGCTGGTGTCGAGCGGGCTGGGGCTCGAAGCGCTGGCCTTGTGGGTGGCGCCCGGGATTGCGGCGGGCGGGCTGCTGGCCTTTCTGTTCGACTGGCTGCCCCACCATCCCCACTCGGTGCGTGGACGGGGCGTGGACACGCGGCTCATCCTGATTCCGGGGCTGTCGGTGCCGCTGTTGAACCAGCACCTGCACCTGGTGCACCACCTGTACCCGCGGGTCCCGTTCTACAAGTATGGGGCGCTGTTTGCGGAGATCCAGGACGAGGTAGCGGACGCGCCGGTGCTGGGAGGTCTCGGACGCCCCACCGGAGCGGACGGCGGCAGGATTGCGCAGCGGTGATGCGGGCAGCGGGCAGCAAGTAGTAGTCAGCGGTCAGCGGTCAGCGGTCAGCTCTGTTGTGGCGTGCTCCAACGTGGAGGCGAACGACCTCATGTAGTGGCACCCCATCACGCCCGTCGGGAACGGTGGCGGGGCTGCGGCTACCTGCGGCGAGTCGCCAGCAGCCAGCTCTGTTGGGGCAAGCTCCAACGTGGAGGCGAACGACCGGGTGCAGTGGCGCTCCATCACGCCCAGCTGGCAAGGTCGGGAACGGCGGCGGCACTACGGCTACCAGCGGCCAGTCGCCAGCAGCCAGCTCTGTTGGGGCAAGCTCCAACGTGGAGGCGAACGCCCCCATGCAGTGGCACCCCATCACGCCTATCACCAACCGCGAAGCACCCTGCACAACCAGGCTGGCCGCTGGCCGCTGGCCGCTGGTAGCCCACTCCGCCACAACCCTCCGACACACCCACCCACCCACCGGCCGCCTTCGCCACTACGAGAAGACCCGCCACACCAGATCTGACCGCTGACCGCTGACCGCTGACCGCTGAAGACACCAGCTGGTCGGCGCCACCTACGCGTCCGGCTCAGTGAAGACACCGTCGTAGAGGTCGTCTACAGCCAGCTTCACATCGAGTGTAGCAAGCGGGAGCGACTGGCCCGGGCCCAGGAAGTGGACGGTCCAGGTGCCGTCGTCGTTGCGGTCGTAGACTTCGGCGTGGACGCGGTCCTGGGCGAGCAGGACGTAGTGCCGGAGGCTGTCGAGCTTGCGGTAGAGGGCGAACTTCTTGTTCCGGTCGTAGCTCTCGGTGGAGCCCGACAGCACCTCGAAGAGCGCGATGGGATTGGTGAAGGCCCGGTTGACGGTGGGGGAGCGCTGGCCGCCACCGCAGTACACGGCGACGTCGGGGTAGAGGCTGGCGTCGTCTTCGTCGTCGTGGACGTGGACGAGCTGGTCGGGGTTGTAGACGCGGCAGGGCTTGCCGAGCAGGGCCATGCCGACTCTGAGCAACGTGTTCGAGGCGATCAGGTTGTGCTCGGGGGTGCCCCCGGACATGGCCCACAGCTCGCCGTCGACGACCTCGTGCTTGATGCCGGTGGCTTCTTCAGCGGCGAGGGCGTCGTCGTGGGTGAGGAGTGGGACGTGGGCGACGGACATGGGTGCCTCCGGGGGGGCAGTGTAGCGCCTGGATGGGTGGTTGGGCTGCTGCGCCAGCGGGCAGAAGGGCCGCGCAGCGGGTCACGGGCCCTGCTTGCAGGGCACGGGACGGAGGCGCCAGTGGGTGGACCCCGAAGGGGGCCGGCCGCGTCTCGGGCGCCGAACCCCTGGCAGCACGCGGTGAACGGCCGCCCGCCGCGGGCGGCGGTTCAGGCGCCCAGAGGAGACGACGGAAGGTGCAGAGTCAGCGCTTCTTGAGTTGGGTGCGGCCCTTGCCGAGGGTGCGGGCGACGAGGAGGCCGCCGATCCAACCGAAGAGGTGGGCTTGCCAGGAGATGCCCACGCCGGCGAGGACGGGGAGCATGCCCCACAGCATCGAGCCGAAGAGGACTGTGACCACCAACGACAGGAGGATGGTGCCGAAGCGGCGCTCCCAGATGCCGCGGCCCATGAGGAAGCCGAGGAAGCCGAAGACGACGCCGCTGGCGCCGATGTGGACGGTGCCGACGCCGCCGAAGATCCAGGAGCCGAGGCCGGCGGTGAGGGCGCTGGCGGCGAAGACAACCCAGAAGTCGAGGCGCTTGCGGCCGGTGGTGAGGAAGCCGAGGAAGAGCCACGGCAGGGTGTTGGCCATGAGGTGGCCGAAGCCGCCGTGGAGGAAGGGGGCGAAGGCGATGCCGAGGAGGCCGCCGCCGGTGAGGGGGCGCACGCCGAAGTAGTCGAGGGCGCCGGAGAACACGACCTGGTCGGCGATCTCGATGGCCCACAGCAGGGCGGCGGTCCAGGTGACGAGGCGCATGCGGGCGCGGGTCTCGACGGCGAGCTCGAGCAGACCGCGCTTCACGAGGGCCTTCTTCTCGCTGGCCATGGGGACTCCGGGGATGGGAACGGCGCCAGGGGAGATGGCGCGGCCCCTACGCGTGAGGCGCCCGGAGCATTCCATGGTTGGGGGGCTGGCGCCACGGATTCAGCAGCGGGCGCAGGAATCGGTGCGGCGGGTCCAGCCGATGACGTCGGCCCCCTGGCGGTCGACGAGACAGCAGGCCTCGAGGCGCTCCAGCAGCAGCTTGCGGCCCCTCTGGACGCGGGTGCGGGCGCCGGATGGGGACAGGCCGAGGCGCTCGGCGAGCTGGGCCTGGGAGAGGCCGTCGAGCTCGGTGAGGCGGAGGGCTTCGCGGTAGGTGTCGGGGAGGTCGTCGATCATGGCGGGGAGCCAGCTGGCGATGACGGCGGAGGGGTCGGGGAAGGGGTCGGTGGCGTCGACGGCGAGGATGGTGTCGGGGAGGTCGTCTTCGGCGACTTCGTCGGGGCGGCGTCGGAGGGTGTCGGCGAGCGTGTTGCGGGCGATCTGGAAGACCCAGGCGCCGACGCGGTCGGGGTTGCGCAGGCCGGGAAGGCCGGTGTGGACGCGCAGGAAGGTCTCTTGGACGAGGTCGTCGGTGAGGTGGGCCGGGGCCCGGCGGCGGAACCAACCGTGGAGGTCGGCCGCCAGCCGGGCGTGGATGTCGGCGGTGGAGAGCGCGGTGCTCATCCGCAGCACGAGGGGGCCTTGGGGGCGCAGCAGTCGGCTTCTTCGGCTTCGGGCTCGGGGGCGACGCAGCACGAAGAGTTGGATGCAGAGTCGGCGGGGTTGTCGTCGGTGATGACGTAGACCTCCCAGCGGCGGCCATCGGGGTCGACGGCCCAGACCTTGTCTTGGGTGGCGTGGCAGCAGACTTCGGCGGTCTCGACGAGGTCGACGAGGCCGGCGGACTCGAGGCGACCGATGGCTTCGGTGACGACGGTGTTGGTCTCGGCGCGCACGCCGAAGTGGGTGAGGTCTTCGGGGATGGTGATGGGGCCGCCCATGTGGGTGAGCGACAGGGAGACGGGGGCGAGGCCGGGGGCGAAGCGGGCGAAGCCGTCGCGGGTCTTGTCGGGACCTTCGCCGAACAGGGCGGTGTAGAAGGCGACGGATGCGTTGAGATCGGCGACGGGCAGGGCGATGTGGACGCGGGACATGAGATGCTCCGGGAGTGGGGGGTTGCGGCGGCGCAGTGCCGGCACACCAGGACAGTCGGAGGAAGTGGGGGGGGCGACGCGGGTCGCGCGGAATTTCTTGAAGATTGTAGGTCGGGGTGGCGGGAGTGGCGGGCCGGGTTTATTGGTTGGGCACCCAACCAATAAAGTGGAGGTTGCATGGCCCGTCCGTCGAATGCTGCGGTCCGTCGTCGTGAGATTGCCGATGCCTTGGGGCGCTTGCTGCCGAAGGTGGGCTTTGCGGGGGCGTCCACGAAGGCGATTGCGCGGGAGGCGGGGCTGTCGCCGGGGCTGGTGCACCACCACTTTGGCGCGAAGATCGACATCCTGGTGGCGGTGGTGGGTGCGATGGCGGAGGGGCTGGCAGCGCGGCGGACGGCGGTGGAGGGGTCGGCGAGAGAGCGCGTGTACGGGCACATCTCGGCGTGGCTGGACCCGGGTGCCGGGGCGGATGGGGGTGCGGTGGCGTGCTGGGCGGCCATTGGGGCAGAGGCGGCGCTGCATCCGGAGGTGGCGGCGGTGTATCGGTCGGCGGTGGCGGGTCAGGTGGATGCGCTGGCGGCAGACCTGGCGGAAGCGGCCCCGGGGCGGTCGGGCGTGGAGGCGCGGGCACTGGCGGCGATGGTGCACGCGAGCATCGAGGGAGCGTTTCGGCTGCATGCGAGCGCGCCCGGGGTGATTCCGGAGGGGAGCGCGGGGCGGGTGGTGCGCGGGCTGGTGGACGGCTGGCTGGAGGGGGCGTGAACACGCGTGGAAAGCTGGGCCTGCTGGGCGCTCTGTACCTGTCGCAGGGGCTGCCGTTCGGCTTCTTCACGCAAGCGCTGCCGGTGCTGCTGCGCGACATGGGGCGGTCGCTTCCGGAGATTGGGCTGGCGCACCTGCTGGCGCTGCCGTGGGCGCTGAAGTTCCTGTGGGCGCCGGTTGTGGACCGGTGGTGGTCGGCGCGGATGGGGCGGCGGCGGTCGTGGATCCTGCCGCTGCAGCTGGCGACGGTGGTGGCGATGGGGGGGATGGCCACGCTGGACCCGGAGGCGGACCTGGCGCTTGTGTTGGGTGCGTTCTTGCTGGCCAACCTGCTGGCGGCCACGCAAGACATCGCGACGGATGGGCTGGCGGTGACGCTGCTGTCGCCGGCAGAGCGCGGCACGGGCAACGGGGTGCAGGTGGCGGGCTACCGGGTGGGCATGATTGTGGGCGGGGGCCTGCTGCTGATGCTGTACGACACGCTGGGTTGGTCGGGGGTGTTCGTGTCGATGGGGGCGGTGCTGCTGGTGGCCACGGTGCCGATTGCGGTGCATCGGGAGGGCGAGACGGTGGTGGCTCGTGACGCGGGAACACCCTTCTGGACGTCGCTTCGAGAGGTGGTGGCTCGACCGGGGATGGCGGGCTGGATGGCGGCGCTGTTCGCGTACAAGCTGGGCGAGGCACTGGCGGGCGGGATGCTGCGGCCGATGCTGGTGGACCTGGGGCTCGACGTGGGGGAGATTGGCTGGATGCTCGGGACGGCGGGCTTTTTGGCGGGACTGCTGGGGGCGCTGGCGGGGGGCTGGGCGGCCGGACGGTGGGGTCGGTGGCCTGTGTTGGGTGTGGGCGGACTGGCCCAGGCGGCGACGGTGGCGGCCTATGCGCTGCCGGCGCTGGAGCTGGGGACGGGGACGGGGGCGCTGACGGTGCTGGTGGTGGTGGAGCACTTTGTGGGCGGGGTGTGCACGGCGGCGCTGTTCACGGCGATGATGGACCGCTGCGACGAGCGGTCGGGGGGCACGGACTACACGGTGCAGGCGTGTGTGGTGGTGCTGTCGACGGGGCTGGCGGCGGCTCTGTCGGGCGTGGTGGCCGAGCACGTGGGGTATGCGGCCCACTTTGTGTTGGGTGGGGTGTTGTCGGTGGTGGGGCTGTGGCCGGTGTGGCGGTGGACGGTGGAGCCGGGTGGAGAGCTGGCTCGGTAGGGGTGTGACGGTCCTTGTGGGCCCCGCCGACCGCTTCGCGGCCCTGCTGCACAATGACGACCGCGGCGCCTCAGATGCGCTTCGGGCTCGGCGCCTTGCTCCCCCTGAGCGGGTCTTCTACCCGCACAAGTGGCCACACCGTCCGAGAACGCGGCCTGTCGAGGCACCCAACCGGACGACTTCCGGTCCGTGGGCCCCCTCCGCCTGCTCCGCAGCCCACGCTTCATCAGTCGTCTGGCGAGGGCTACGGCGACTCCGGGGCGAACATGAGCTGGGACTGGGCCGACCACTTCGACGAGTCGCCGTGGGGCACCCTTCAGGGGGAGGGGGCCCCACCAAAGTCCTCCCCCTTCAGGGCCCTGAAAGGGGAGGGCTTCGCGGTGGAGAGCACTCTGGTGGGCCCCCTCCGACCGCTTCGCGGCCACCTCCCCCTGAAGGGGGAGGACATCGTCGTTCTCACAGTCCTCCCCCCTCGGGGCCCTGAAGGGGGAGGACTCTGGTGGGTCAGAGCGTGCCGAGGTTGAAGTCCTGGACGATGCTCGAGGTGCCCACCGGCAGCCAGCCGTTGGTGTCGGAGCCGCCGTTGCCCACGGGCTCGCCGGCCTCGTTGACGGTGCCGTCGAGGTCGGTGTCGCCATAGGCCCACAGGTAGATGTCGGTGTTGGCGGGCACGTGCAACAGGTAGGACACGCAGGCCTGGCCGGTGAGGTCGGCCCAGGCGAATTCGTGGGTGTCGTAGGCGTCGGCCTCGAAGGCGCTGGACGAGACGCTGGTGTTGGGCCGGTACTTGAGCGCGGTGACGAGCAGCTCGGTGCCGACGTCCATGGTGTCGAAGGTGCCGGCCTCGTGGCAGACCTGGCCCGAGACGCGCACGAACGGGATGAGCTCGATGCCGCCGGAGACCTCTTCCTCTTCACCGGTGCTGGTGGTGACGGTGACGGGAAGCTCGATCTCCATGTGGGTGAGGTCGGTGTTGCCGATGGTGATGGGGTTTCCATCGGAGCCGGGCGACGAGACGTACACGCCGCTGGTGTCGGCGGGGTCGATGAGGCCGTTGTCGTTGCTGTCGATGGCGCCGGTGAGCCGCATGGCGCCTTGGTCGGGACAGGTGGACATGAAGTACTCGGACGACGTGGCGCCCGCTTCGACGTCGAACCATGCCCAGTCGACAGGGCCGGTGCCGTCGGTGTTCTGGAGCATGGCCAGGCCACGGCCCTCGTAGGTGGTGTTCAGGGTGACGGGGCCCTCGATGACGAGGTCGCAGCCGTCGGTCCCGCCGGTTCCACCGCTGCCGCTGCCGCTGCCGGAGCCGCCCGAGCCCGAGCCACTTCCGGAGCCACCGGAGCCACTTCCAGAGCCACCGCTGCTGCCGCTGCCCCCCGAAGAGCCCGAGCCGCCCGAGCCCGAGCCGCCGCTCGAACCGGAGCCGCCCGAGCCCGAGCCACCGTCGGTGAGGGCGTCCCAGTCGACCACGATGCGGATGTGGATGTCTTCGACCACGGCGCCGTCGGTGAGGGCGACGTCTTCGGGCCAGATGCCGATGGGTTCGACGGTCTCGATGATGGTGTTGGCGTTTTCGTCGAGCGAGGCGTAGACGATGACGTTGCCTTCGGCGTCCATCGTGACGGGAAGCTCGAAGGTGTTGGGGCCGAAGACGGGCACGGAGACCACATCGGAGCCAGGGTAGGTGCTGGCGGTGGAGGTGCCGTCTTCGACATACGCGGCCACGAAGATGGCGCCGTATGGGAAGTCGGTGGTGGCCAGCTCGGTGGCATCGACGGCTTCTCGGGCCCCGTCGACCGTGCGGAAGGGCTGGACCTCGACGGTGCCGCGGATGGTGGCGGAGATGGGGTCGGGCGGTGCGGTGTCCTCGGGCTCGGAGGAGTCTTCCGGCTCGGACGAGTCTGCAGAGTCGGTGGTGCCGTCGTCCCCTCCCCCGTCGTCGCCGCCGCCATCGTCGCCACCCAGGCCATCACCACCTTCTTCGACCTCGCCAGCGGTGTCCTCGGTGCCCTCTTTGGGGTCTTCACAGGCTGCCAGAGCCAGGGTGAGGCTGGTCAACCACAGAGCACGCCACATCATTTTCCGCTCCGAACGCCGACTGGTGCCGCAGCCCGCGTGGGACCATCCAGTCGATCGATTGGACGCATCCTACGGCGTGTGGGAGTCCGCTCCAAGCCCAATCAAACACATCACCGACGCGGGGGCGGTGGGGCCTTGCCGCGACGGTGCGGCGGAGGTCCGTGTCGTTGGGCGAAGTCGGGCGACGGGGTGCCCACGAAACACCGCGGGATGACGGGATACTCAGCGGTGAGGAAGTAGGCGTAGGTGCCGTCGGGAAACTCGGGCGTGGCCCCGAAGCGGCCGTTGCACGTGTCGAGAACACCGTCGGTGTCGTTGTGTTCATAGTCGTTGACGAAGGCCCCATCGTAGGTGCCGCCCGGCGCGTCGGGTCCGCCGGGGCGCTTGCCGGACTTGAGCTGCCAGCCCGACTTCACCGATGCGATGCCGCTGTCGGGATCGTTGGGGTCGGCGTAGCCGCGGAGGGCATAGATGGGGAAGCCGTCGGCGGCCCAACCCACCAGCGGTCCGTGGGCGGTGCCATCGTCGACCTCACCCAACAGGCCGCTGGGGAGGCCGTGGTAGTGGTACCGACCGGTGGGCTGCACGTGGGCGTGGTTTTCGTCGATTCCAAGCGGCACGGCACCACCGAGGGCTTCGTAGCGCCACGTGCTGCCGCGTCGGCCTCGGTACCACTCGGCGGCACCGGGGTCGAAGGGCACACCGTTGACCGCGACGCCGAAGAGGCCCAGCTCGAGGGTGGTGGGACGGGCGGCGGCTTGGGGCTCGGCCGGAACGCGGAAGCGGAGGTCCTGTGGCTCGATGGCGTGCGGGTTGCCTCGGTTGGGGAAGCGGCCCACGTTGTGTTCGGGCACTCCGTTGGACTCGATGACCCGCCACGCGCCCACGACACGGATGCGGACATCGCTGTCGCCAGGCGCCGGACGGTCGGCCGAGACCATCCGGAGGGGGCGTGCTTCGGTCGTGGTGTGGATGCGTGCAGGCGGCGCGGCGGCGACGAGTGTGCAGGCAAACAGCGACAACAGGCCGAGTCGGGGCGCGGTCATGGGACCTCCGGGACGCGCTGGAAGGGCGCCTCGAGCGGTCCCACGGAGTCCTGGCCCCGACTGCGCCAACTATCGGGCGGTGGCCACGGCAGCCTTCCGGATCTGAGCGGCCCGGTGGATGTTGTAGTTCTCGACGCCAAGGGACAGCTGGTCGCCGGCGAAGAGCAGCGGGGTGCCGAACAGGACGGGCACGACCGCGAGCCCGACCATCCGCTGGCGCCACTCCATGTGGTGGTCGATCTCGGGGTTTTCGACCGCACGGAGCACCATGGCGACCTCGCGGCTGCGGTAGACCTGCCCGCGTTCGTCGTACCAGCGGGTGTCGAAGTGGCGGCCGCGGTTGAAGGACATGGGCAGCAGCACCTCGGGGAGGTCGCCGTCTGCGATGGCCCGGCGGCGGTCTTCGAGGGACATGCTGGGGGAGTCGAAGGCGGGCGGCGACGGGGCGTCGCTCACGGTGACGCCGAGCGAGCGGACCGGTTCGGCACTGGCGATGCCCGGCAGACCGAGACCAACCACCATGACTGCAACAAAAGCCAAGACAAGACGACGCATCGACATTGAAGTCCCCCCATGTGTGTGTGGACGCGAACCGAACAAGCTGGCTCGCCGTCCCTCGATGGTGTCACCCGTCATCGGCCAGGCGACCAGCGCACAACTGTCGCAGGATGCGACCCGGGACGCCGATGCGGGAGGGGCACGCACCGAGACTCCCCGAGCGGTCGACAACCCGAGCGAACTGTGTCAGGACATTCGCAGATGAATCCACGACGCGCCGTCCGCCCTGTGTACGCCATGTCCGGCAACGAACGCCGGACCCGGATCGTGGTGTTGCTCACCTTCGTCACGATGGTGGTGGAGCTGGTGGTGGGGCGCCTCACCGGCAGCATGGCGTTGTGGGCCGACGGCTGGCACATGGCGAGTCATGCCGGTGCGCTGGGCCTCACCCTGTTCGGCTACGCCTTCGCCCGACGGCACGCGGCGAGCCCTCGCTACTCGTTCGGTGTGGGCAAGGTGTTCAGCCTGGTGGGCTTTGGCAGTGCGGTGGCGCTGGCGCTGGTGTCGTTCCAGATGGTGGGTGAGAGCGCCGCGCGGCTGGTGTCGCCGGTCGACATCGACTTCGATCAGGCGCTGCCGGTGGCGGTCGTGGGGCTGCTGGTCAACCTGGTGAGTGCCGTCATCTTGATGAAAGACGACTCACACACCGACACCGACGGCGACATGGCGCACGGCCACTCGCACAGCCACACCCACGAGTCCGACGGCGACCACAACCTTCGGGCGGCCTTTCTGCACGTGGCCGCCGATGCCCTCACGAGCCTGGCCGCCATCGGTGCACTGCTGGGCGGACGGGCTCTGGGCTGGAATGTACTCGACCCGGTCATGGGCATCGTGGGTGGCCTGCTGGTGGCCCGCTGGGGAGTGCTGCTGGTGCGCGACACGAGCCTGGTGCTGCTCGATGAACGTCGCGACGACCTCCACGCCAAGGTGACGGCTGCCCTGGAGGCCCTGCCCGACGTAGCCAGCGCGACGGTGGAGGTGTGGCAGCTGGGACCGGGAGCGGTGGCGTGTGCGGCCACGGTGGTGTCCGACCACCGCTCCACAAGCGAAGCCTTGGCAACCGTAGAGAGCGTGTACCCCTTCGCTTGGGCCCACTGCATGGTGCTGCCCACCGAAGATGCGTCCCATCACCACCACAGCCACGACCACCACCACTCACACGGGTAGGACGCCGAAGAAGGCGGTGTCGTCGCCGATGCCCCCTTGGTGCACCACGCGGGCATCGAGGCCGGCTGCGGTCATGGCGTCCAGCCAGGCTTGCTTGCTGAACAGGCCTTCGAGGTGTCGGTCTTCGAAGACGACGGGCGGCGCTGTGCCCTGGCGGTGCATCACGACGTAGTCGACGGTGTAGGTGGTGGTCTGGTCGGGGGCCTGCCACACCCAAGACAGGTAGCGAACGCCTTCTTCACCGTCGTCGGAGCCGCCGCATTCGGTGTGGGTGGCGAAGGTCTCTTGCACGTAGTCGGGCACGATGAGCGCACAACCGCCCGGCCGGAGGTGGGCTGCGATGGTGTGCATCAGCGCTTGAATGTCGTCGAGGGTGGTGAGGTGGCAGACGGCATCGTGCACAAACACCGCATCGAAGGTGCGACCGAGGCGCACGGACCGCATGTCGCCTTCCTCGACAACAGCGTGAGGCAGGTTGTCTTGCGCACGGGCAAGCATCGTGGGGGAGCGGTCGACGAGGGTGAGCTGGACGTTGGCGAACCACATGGCGTTGTGGCCGGGACCGCAGCCGAGCTCCAGGAGCTGGAACGGGGCGGTGCCGAGGTGGTGGCGAAGGTGCGCCAGGTAGACGGCCGCTTCTTCCTCGTAGTCCGACGGCGGGGTGAGGAGCGTGTAGACATGGGCATCTTCGTACAGCTTCACAGGGCCTCCCGCGCCGATCGACAATTTTCTCGGGGGGAGTGTAAGCCAGCCGTGGACGCACCGTTCCAGCCCCGAACCCCGCGCGGACGCCAGCACCCGGTTGGCCCGCAGCCCCGTCCCGGAGCCCCAGATGCGTGCCAGCCTCCGCCTCGTCCCCCTCGCCCTCCTCGTCGCTTGCGGTCCCAAGGTCGACCCCATCGGTCCCATCGACGGCACGACCGACCCCACGGTCACCGGCGACACGAAGGCCGACGACACGAAGACCGACGACACCGTGGCCATCACCGGCACGGAAGGCGAAGACGGCGGCAAGTTCCACTGGGACGGCGACTTCGGTGCGCTCGAGCTGAACGAGGGCCTGGCCGGTCAGCCCGTGCTGGCGCGCGAGGCGGATGGGTGGGAGTCGCGCACCACCCGTCGCAACAGTGGTCGCTCGGGCTACGGGCGCGGTGCGGGAGCCGGAAGTGCGGGCGGTGGTGGTGCCATGGCCGACGCCGACGCCTACTCCGACGACCTGGGTGTGGCCCCCAAAGGGGCGGACGTGACCGTCGCGACCCGGAGCGCTCGGCCCCGACGCGCCCCTGCAAAGAAGTCGGCTCCGCGTGCCGAGCCGATGCCGATGATGGATGCTCCGGCACCGCCGATGGAAGCCATGGTGGAAGAAGAGGCCATGGCCATCGGTGGGGCCGCTTCGACGGGCGCCAGCCGGGGCGACTACGGCTACCGCACACCCCCTCGTCCGGTCGCCCAGCCCGCCCTGAAGGCCGGCACCACCGACGACAACGACAACTTCGACGCCTGGCTCACATACGTGGGTGAGTGGGGCGCGCGCTCCGATATCTCCGGCTGGGCCGACCAGCTCGACGTCACCGGACGACGGCACGTGCAGGTGGTCGATGCCCGCGGTCGCCCCGTTCCCGATGCGCGTGTGAGCGTGCTCGACCCCACCACCGAGCGCGTGGTGTGGGCCGGTCGCGGCTATGGCGACGGCCGGGTGCCCCTCTACCCACAGCTCAAGGTGCCCGGTCGCGACCTTGCCATCGCCGGGGACGCCCCTGCAGGCGGGTGGCTCGTGCAGGCCTCCACGCCCGACGGCGCCGTGCGCACCGTGCGCTGGGATGGTCAGGGCGCTGAGCTCGACGTCGTGGTGGACACCGACGGCCTCAAGGCAGGCGCCCCCGTCCCGGTGGATGTGTGCTTCATCATCGACACCACCGGCTCCATGGGCGACGAGATCGACCGCATCAAGTCCACCCTTCTCTCCGTGACCGACAAGCTGCGCGCCGACGCCTCCCAGGGCGTGGACCTCCGCTACGGCGCCGTGCTCTACCGCGACATCGGCGACGAATACGTCACCCGCCGCCACGCCTTCACCACCGACCTGAAGGGCTTCGACCACGCGCTGCAGACCATCTCCGCGGCGGGTGGGGGCGACGGTCCCGAGTCGTTGAACCAGGGCCTCGCTGTGGGCGTGGCCGGCATGGACTGGCGCGACGGTGCTGCCCGCGTGGCCTTCGTCATCGCCGACGCACCGCCCCACATGGACTACCAGGAAGACGTCACGTACGGCCGTGCCGCCGCCGCTGCCGCCCACCGCGGGATCCGCGTCCACACCGTGGCAGCCAGTGGTCTCGACGACCGGGGCAGCTACGCCTTCCGCCAGATTGCCCAGCTCACCCGCGGTCAGTTCATCTACATCGAGTACGGCTCGTCCGCTGCGTCGGCTGCCGACCACGGCGTGGCAGGCCCCACGTCGTCCAACAACCTCGACGACATCGTCTACGGCCGCATCCGGGCCGAGATCGACGGCTGGGGCAAGGACGGCACCGAGAAGGTGGCCCGCCGGTAGTCGGTCCATGTGCGACGCCCATCGACGCATGACCGTTCATGCGGTCGTCGGGCCCGACATGGTGTAGACATGGGCGCTCCAGGAGTCCCATGTCCCCACCCGCCCGTCCCCCGAACCCACCCAACGCCAAGCCCGGTGAGCTGCGCCGGTACTTGTCGTTCTTCCCGAGCACCGCGCGCGCGATGCGCCTGGTGTGGGAGACCGACCGCCGCCTGTTCGTCGCGCTCGCCAGCTTCACGGTGGTGGCGGGACTGCTGCCTGCCGCGATGGCCGTGGTGGGTCAGCGCATCGTCGACGCCGTGCTGTTTTCCATGGAGACGGGCTCGGGCAAGAGTGTGGCATTGGGTTGGGTGGTGCTGGAAGGGGCGTTGGTGGCTCTGTTGGCCGGCATCCGTCGGGCCGACGACGTCACCCGGAGCCTGCTGCGCGCGATGCTGGGCCACCGGGTGAACGTGCTCATCCTCGACAAGGCCCGTCAGCTCGACCTCGCGCAGTTCGAAGACGCCCAGACCTACGACCGCATGACGCAAGCGCGCCGGGGGGCCTCCAGCCGACCGCTCTCGCTCATCCGCCGGACCTTCGGCATCGTGCGAAACGGCCTGTCCATCGTGAGCTACGCCGCGCTGCTGCTGTCGTTTTCGCCTGTGTCGGTGGGCATCCTCGCGCTCACCGCTCTGCCGGCGTTCTTTGTCGAGACGCGCTTTGCCGACCTGGGCTTCCGTCTCTTCACTTGGAAGTCGCCCGAGAAGCGGATGCAGAACTACCTGGAGATTGTGGCGAGCCGGGAGGACTACGCGAAGGAAGTGAAGCTGCTGGGGCTCGGGCCGATGCTGGTGGGCCGCTACGACCGCATCTTCAAGGAGGTGTTCGACGAAGAGGCCGCGCTGGTCGTGCGTCGTGGCGCGTGGGGCTACGGGGTGCGGCTGGTGTCGACGGTGGCCCTGTATGGCACGTACGTCTGGATTGCGCTGACAGCGATGGCCAAGGCCATCACGCTGGGCCAGATGACCATGTACTTGATGGTGTTCAAGCAGGGACAGAGCGCGTTCTCCGGTGTGTTGCGCGACCTGGGTGGGATGTACGAAGACAACCTCTACCTCGACAACCTCTACGAATTCCTGGCCACGCCCATTCCGGTCTGGCCGGGCACCGCCACCCGGGGAACACAGCCTGGCGACGGCATCCGCTTCGAGGACGTCTCGTTCACCTACCCGGGGTCGGACACACCCGCGCTGTCCGGCGTGAGCCTGCACATTCCGCCCGGTCGAAAGCTCGCGCTCGTGGGCCACAACGGCAGCGGGAAGACCACCCTCATCAAGCTGCTCACCGGCCTGTACCGGCCGTCCTCCGGGATGATTCGCATCGACGGTCGACCGCTCGAAGAGTGGGACCGCGAGGCCCTCCATGCCCGCGTGGGCGTCATCTTCCAAGACTTCGTGCGCTACCAATTCAAGGTGGGCGACAACATCGGCGTGGGCGACCTCCCCCGCATCGACGACGAAAGCCGCCGCTCACAAGCCGCCGAGAAGGGCATGGCCAAGCCATTCATCGAGGCTCTTCCCAAGTCCTACGACACGCAGCTTGGCAAGTGGTTCAAGGATGGACGGGAGCTGTCGGGTGGGCAGTGGCAGAAGATTGCGTTGAGTCGGTCGTTCATGCGCTCCGACGCCGACATCCTGGTGCTCGACGAGCCCACATCGGCCATGGACGCCGAGGCGGAAGCCGAGATCTTCTCTCGCGTGCGGTCCCTCAACAAAGACAAGCTGGCCATCCTCATCAGCCACCGCTTCAGCACGGTGCGCATGGCCGACGAAATCGTGGTGCTCGAAGATGGGAAGGTGCTCGAGCAGGGCGACCACGAGGCGTTGATGGCGGCGGGCGGCCAGTACGCCCACTTGTTCACCCTGCAGGCGGAGGGGTATCAATAGGGCGGGGACCAGTGGAGGGTGGACGGGGAGGGTCGGCCTCAACGCGGGAGCCTCAGCCGGGAAGTGCCACCAGGTCGAAGTGCCCGACCGTCAGCCGAACCCGACCGGCAGCCACATCCGCGGAGCGCTGGGCGTGCCACGTGTCCACGCGGGCTGGCCGGGTGTGCGTGACACGGGCGGCCTCTGCGGTGCCGTCGACCATGAAGGTGAGCATGTGGCTGGCGCTGGCCTCGACCTGCCAGTCGGCCTGTTCGACGGCGACCGTGTAGCCACGGGCTTCGAGGAGCTCGGCCATGCGGTGGGCGGCGGTGGGCCCGGGGGATGGGCCGAAGCCCCGGTCGAGGCGCTGATGGGCTCGGAAGGCGGCCTGAACCTCGGCGTCGAGGGGGTTTTCAGGCGACCAGTGCACGCGTCCGTCGACCGTGAGGGCCGCGAGGAAGGGCAGGCGGTGGGCGGACAGCCAGTCGGCCAGCATCACGAGCCAGTCGAGGGAGACGAGGTCGAGCAGGGCCTGGGTGACCACCGCATCCCACGGGCCGTCGGGGAGTGCGGTGCGGAGGTCGAGCAGGCGGGTCTCGACACCCGCCGGTGCATGGTCGAGGAGAAGGGGGTCATGGTCGACCAGACACCAGGAGGCATCGGGCAGGCGCGGGGCCAGGAAGCGGTGGCCAGAGCCGAGACCGCAGGCCAGCTCGACAACATGGGGGCGGGATGGCAAGGTGGCGGCCAGGCGGTCGGCCAGGGCGGTGGAGCGAGCGGCGTGGTCGTAGGGCTCGCGCAGGCGGAGCCAGGAGGGGCTGAAGCCGTCGTGCGACATGGTCAGTATCCGGAGCCGATGAAGAGGCCCACCTTGCCGGTGTTCGAGACATCGCCCGGCGCACCGATGGCCAGCTCGGGTGCGCCGTCGCCGTCGAGGTCGCCGGCACCCACACCCCCGGAGACGTCCTGCTGGGCGCTGTCTCCGGTGAGGAAGGCGTGGGCGTCGGAGATGGACAAGCTGCCGGAAAGGCCAGAGGCCCCGTAGAAGACCGCGATGGCCCCGGCGCTCGAGCCCCCGGTGTCGTCGCTGTCGCCACCGATGGCGAAGTCGTCGATGCCGTCGGTGTTCACGTCGCCGATGGCGTGGGGGCGGTCGTAGGAGTCGTTGGCGGCGAGCCCGGTGATGGTGAGGTCGGCGGCGGTGTAGGCGGGCGCTGCAGCCCAGCCCGTGGCCACGCCGAAGTAGATGTAGGTGATGCCGGCGTCGGAGGCCTCGTTGTCGGACGCCATGGCCAGGTCGGCGTAGCCATCGGCGTTCACGTCGCCCACGCCAGCAGCACCCGAGCCGAATGCGGCCGACGATGCGGCGGAGGTGTCGAAGGTGACGTCGGCGGCGGTCTCGTCGATGCTGCCGGACGTGGGGCCGTAGAAGACGTACCCGATGCCGGCCGAGGAGCCGTGGGTGTCGTCGCCATACGCGCCGAGGGCGATGTCCGCGTGACCATCGCCGTCGAAGTCGCCCGATGCGAGGGAGCCCGCGATGCCCAGGTAGGCGCGCGACTCGGAGTCGGTGAGGGTGAGGAAGGCGGCGTCTTCGGCGGTGAGGTCGCCGGTGAGGCCGCTGGCGCTGCCGGTGAAGAGGTAGGCTGCGCCGCCGTAGGACGCGCCGCCGTAGTCGGAGACGAGCAGGTCGTCGTAGCCATCGGCGTTCACGTCGCCCACGCCCTGGACGTCGTGGCCGAAGTAGTAGATGGGGTCGTCGGGCGTGATGATGGCGCCGGCGATGGTGGGGATGTCGAGGGTGCCGGACAGGGCCGTGGCGCTGCCGTAGACCAGGTAGGCGGCGTCGGTGGCGTAGGCGCCCACGATGAGGTCGTCGTAGCCGTCGGCGTTCACATCACCGGCGCGGTCGAGCTCGTAGCCCACGTAGTCGTTCATGGACGTGCCCTGGAGCCAGGCGTCGGCGGTCGTGGGCAGGCTGCTGCCACCGTAGAACAGGGCCACGGCGCCGGCGAAAGAGCCGCCGTCGTCGTCGCCGTAAGCACCGATGGCGAGGTCGTCGCGGCCGTCTCCGTTCAGGTCGGCGAAGGCGAGCGAGCGGCCGAAGTAGTCGTAGGTGTCGGGGTCGGCGTGGAGGAGGGTGCTGTCGGCGTCGTCGAGGTCGGCGGAGCTGGGCAGGCCACAGTGGTCGAGGTGGTCGTTGCAGTTGTCGTCGAGGCCGTTGCCGCAGACCTCATCCATGCCCGGGTTGACGGTGTCGAGGGTGTCGTCGCAGTCGCCCCCCACGGCTGCGAGGCCCGAGACGGCCGCACAGGCGCGCGTGGTGGGTTCGTCGTCGTCGCCGTAGCCATCGCCGTCGAGGTCGACGAAGTAGAGGCCGCCGAGGGTGAGATCGACGTCGTCGTCGGCGTCGTCGGCGAGTCCATCGCAGTCGTCGTCCACGCCATCGTTGCAGATCTCGGGCTCGCCGGGGTTCACGGCAGCGAGGGTGTCGTCACAGTCGCCTCCGAGGGGGGCCCAGCCGGATGGGGCGCCGCACACCCGGTCGGTGACGGTGTCGATGCCGTAGCCGTCGCCATCGGCGTCGAGGAATTGGACGGTGGGTGCGCCGACGGTGGCGTCGTGGTCGTCGCAGTCGTCCTGGACGGGAATGCCGTCGGCGTCTTGGTCTTCTTCGTGGGCTGGGAGACCGGAGGTACCGTCGGGACCATCGGAGCCATCGGGACCGGGGCCACCGTCGAGGCCGGGTGCTCCATCGAGACCGGGGAGGCCGGGGGCACCGTCGGCACCGGGGGCGCCGTCTTTGCCCGGTTCGCAGGCGAAGAGGAGGGTGAGGAGGAGGACTCCAAGCCCGGGGCCCCCCGCGGGAGGACTCTGGCGCCGCATCACAGTCCACCCCCGAGGAACGTGTGGACGGTGTCGCCGCCGACCGCACCGGCGACGAGATCGACCGCTCCATCGCCGTTGTGGTCGAGTGTGGCCAGCCGGCCGCCGAGGAGGTCGTGCGATGCCGTGCCAGCGAAGGAGACCGAGGCATCGGAAGCCAACATCGCCCCGCCTACAGCGCCGGGCGCTCCTTCGACCACCAAGACCGCACCGGCGTAGCCCGAGCCCTCGGCGCCGATGGCCAGGTCGGCATCGCCGTCGCCGTCGAAGTCACCGCCCGCGACAGACTGTCCCACGGCCATGCCGGCGGAGTCGCCCGCCACGATGAGGTCGGCGTCTTCTGCCCATGCACGCGACGACCAGCCGGTGGCCGCGCCGAAGTAGACGTACACCGCCCCTCCACCGGCAGCCTCATCGGAGGAAGCGGGTGCGGTGACCGCGAGCTCTGCGTAGCCGTCGCCGTTCCAGTCGCCGACCGACGCCACCCCCGCCCCGAAGGCATCCGACGAGGCATCGCCCAAGAGGTCGAGCCACGCGGCATCGTCGACCGAGACCGTGGTGCCCGAGTAGGCGGACAGGGGGCCGTCCACCACATAGGCCGCCCCCTGGTTGGAGGCGGTGCGGTCGTGGCCCGGTGCACCCACGGCGAGGTCGTGCAGGCCGTCTCCGTCCCAGTCGTCGGCGGCCACCGAGCCGGGGTCCACGCCAAAGTCGTCGTAGTTGCCGTGCTCGCCCTGAAAGACCATGGTGGCGTCGTCGTCGTCAAGGGAGGACGCGGGGGAGGCGCCGCCCGTGTACACGTACACACAGCCTGCTTCGTAGGTGCCGCCGAGCGGTCCGCAGTCGGCCTCGCTCACGCCGAAGTCAGCGTAGCCATCGCTGTTCACGTCGCCCAACGCATGGACGCCCAGCCCGAAGCTGTCGCCGTTGTCGACCGGGAACACGGTGCCAGCCTCGTCGCTCACATCGCCGCCAGCGAGGCTGGTGCCGCCGTAGAACAGGAACACGCCGTTGTCGCCGGAAGACCCCACCAAGACATCGTCATAGCCGTCGTTGTCCACGTCTCCCACACCTGCGACCGAAGCGCCGGCGTAGTCGAGGATGCCGTCGCCCGTCCAGCGGACATCGGCCGGAGACCCACCTGCGAGGGTGGTGGCGCCGTACACCAGGTAGGCCGCGCCCGAGTAGGTGCCGCCGGAGGAGTCGTAGCGAGCGCCCACGATGAGGTCGTCGATGCCATCGCCGTTCACGTCGCCAGCAGCGGCCAGGTCGTCCCCAAATGAAGCACCGGCAGGTCCGGTCCACACCACATCGGCCGACGCACCATCCACGAGCCCACAGCCATCGCGGGCGCCGTTGCAGTTGTCGTCGACGCCGTTGTTGCAGACCTCTTCGGCGCCTGGCGACACGGTGGGGGTGGTGTCGTCGCAGTCTCCGGCCACCGGACTCCGGCCGTCTCCGTCGTCGCACGCCCGCACCAGAGAGGCCGTGTCGTCGCCATACCCGTCGTCGTCGAGGTCGGCGTAGAAGTCGGTGCCGGTGGAGAGGTCGACGGCCGGGTCGTGGTCGTCGGCCAACCCATCGCAGTTGTTGTCCTGGCCATCGCAGATCTCGGTCCCGCCGGGCAGCACGGTGGGGTCGAGGTCGTCGCAGTCGCCGGTGTCGGTCACCCAGCCCACGAGGGGCTCGCAGAGGATGTTCTCAACGGTGACAATGCCGTAGCCATCGCCATCTCGGTCCATGTAGTACACGGTGGGCTCGCCCACGGAGGGGTCGCCGTCGTCGCAGTCCACGGTCCAGTGCAAGCCGTCGCCGTCGGCGTCTCCCGTGGTGTCCGAGCCTGCGCTGCCGTCCGCGCCAGCAGTCCCGGAGGTGCCCGGTGCCCCATCGCTGCCCGGCTGTCCTGGCGTTCCTGGCTCACCGGGGTCGCCCGCAGGACCGTCTTTCCCATCGAGCGCACAGCCCGAGAGCAGCAACCCCAAGAGCATGGTGGACAGCCGCATCACAGTCCCGTCCCCGCGAAGATGCCCACCGAGCCGTAGTTGGCTGCACCGGCCTCGGCGCCCACCGCAAAGTCCAGGGTGCCGTCGCCGTCGAAGTCGCCCACACCAAACTCGTCGCCCAGCCCATCGGATGAGGTGGCGCCGTCGATGCGGATGTCGGCGTCGGCAGCCTGCACCACGCCCCCCGCGGCGCCACTGCTGCTGTAGAACACCCACAGGCCGCCCATCCCGCTCACCGCTCCCAGCTCGCCGTCCCAGCCGGTGGCGCCCACAGCCACTTCGCCCCACCCATCGCCGTCGAGGTCGGCCACCCCGTTCACGTTGACCCCGAAGTCGTCGTAGCCGGTGTCGCCGTCGAAGCGCAGCCAGGCGTCTGCATGGTCGACGGTGCTCGAGAAGCCAGTGCTGGCGCCCAAGTAGAGGAATGCCGTGCCGCTGTTGGCGGCGGACAGGCCGGTGTCGTTGTCGGCGCCCACGAGCAGCTCGGGCAAGCCGTCGCCGTCGAGGTCGGGCACGGTGGAGACCGACCGGCCGAAGTAGCCCGAGCCGGTCATGGTGGCGGTGGACCACACACTGTCGGCGTCGTCGGCCAGGAGGTCGCCGGAGATGGAGCCACCATCGAAGAGGTAGGCCTTGCCGGTGCCATTGCCGTTGTCGTCGTTGCTGAATTCGCCGAGAACAACGTCGGACAGGCCATCTCCATCAAAGTCGGCGGCAGCGACGGCGTCGCGAGCGCCCAGCCCGTCTCCCCGGTCTCCGGAATTGGCCGCGATGGTGGCGCCATGGGACCCGGCCGAGGCGTCGACCGAGGCGCCCAGCGATGAGACGCCGAGCAGCACATAGACCGCGTTTCGGGTGGAGGTGGAGGTGGCGTACTCGCCGATGAGGAGGTCGGGCAGACCGTCTCCGTCGATGTCGTCGGCCGCTGCCACATCTTGTCCAAAGGAAGCCAGGCTGGCGGCGTAGGTGACGGTGGCGTCGGCAGCCCCCGCGGTGGTGGTGGCGTTGAGGCCGGTGGCCGAGCCGTAGAACAGGTAGGCCGAGTCGGCGCCCGAAGCACCGATGAGAACGTCGTCGTAGCCATCTCCATCGACATCGGCCGCGGCGAGGTCCCACCCCAGGTTGTCGTTGGCGGAGTCGCCCTCGACGGTGGCATCGGCGGTCTCGAGGTCGGCCACGGACGTGGCGCCATGGAAGACGAACACCGCGCCGGCTCCCGATGCCGAGACGTCGTAGCTGGACTCGCCCACGACCAGGTCGTCCACGCCGTCTCCGTCGACATCGGCCACTACGAAGTCGCGCCCGAAGTCGTCGTACGAGCCCGACCCACTCATCAGCGCAGTGTGGTCGGACTCGTGGGTGTAGACCGTGTGGAAGCCGCAGCCATCGAGGCTGTCGTTGCAGTTGTCGTCGACGCCGTTGTCGCACACCTCGGTGGCGTCGGGATGCACGGAGGCATCGGTGTCGTCGCAGTCCAGCGCATCCTCGGACAGGCCGGTCCCGAGCACACACGCGCGCACGGTGCCCGCCGAGTCGTCGCCGAAGGTGTCGCCGTCGCTGTCGATGTAGAATTCGTGGCCCGTGGAGAGGTCGACCGAGTCGTCTTCATCGTCGACGTCCCCGTCGCAGTCGTCGTCCAGGCCGTCGTTGCACACCTCGGTGGCGCCAGGGTTCACGGCCGCGTCGAGGTCGTCGCAGTCGGTGTCGTCTGCCACCCAGCCAGCCGGTTGGTAGCAGGTGACCGTGGTGAGCACAGGGTCGCCGTAGCCATCGCCGTCGTAGTCGAGGTGCAGAGTCGTGGCACGCCCCACCGAAGCATCGGTGTCGTCGCAGTCTTCACCCGCCAAGATGCCGTCGCTGTCGTCGTCGAGCTCACTTGCGTCGCGGCCGTCTGCGCCCGGGTCCCCGTCGGCCCCGGGGTTGCCATCCGCACCCGCCACACCATCGACGCCGTCCACACCCGCCACACCGTCCACACCCGCCCCGCCGTCCTTGCCCGGAACCCCTTCACAGGCGCCGAAGACCAGCCCGAAGGCGAGCAAGAGCCGGTAGTGTGGGGCCATCTGTCTCCCGAGCGGCTTCGTGGGCAGCGCCGCATGGTGGCACACAGGACCGACGCTGTCAGCGAGGGGACCCGATCCGGTCAGTCCGGGGCAGCCAAGCACACGCCACCACCGCGAAGAGCAGGATGGGAAGCCGGAAGCGGTTGTGGCCGAAGGTGACGAACACCACGGCGAGCTGGTGGAGTGTGCCCAGCGCGAGCGCCCACTTGAGCGTGCCCCGCGGCATGCGCCACCAGCCCACAAGCCCCGCGATGGGCAGGCCCCACGCGAAGAGCGCGGTGAGCCAGATGAGAGTGTGGCCCGCCCATCCCGGCATGGCGCCATAGTTTCCGAGCCACAGGTGGCGCGTGACCTGGCTGCTGGGATGCCACATGTAGCCGAGCTTTCCGGGCCCCCTGCCGAGAAAGGCGATGGGGTGGGCGGCGATGTGGTCGAGGGCCAGGGTGCGGGCGCAGGCGTTGGTCTGGGCGAAGGTCTGGGCGTCGGGGTGAACACCGATGACGTCGGCGCAGAGGCCTTTCAGAGTGCCCAGGCTGCCTTCGTACGGCAGCATCGGGATGTCGATGAACGGGCCGGGAAAGCGGGGACCGTGGGCGGCGCTGGGGTGTGCGACCGGGGTGTTGCCCTTCCAGAGGTTGTAGCCGTTGCTGATCTCCAGGACGGTGGGGGTGCCGGTGACGCGTAGGTTGTGGATGGGCCAGGGCAGGAGGACCACGATGGCTGCGACGGCGAAGAGGAGGGTGCCACGCCGGGCTCGGGTGGCGAGGCCCAGCCCGACGATGACGAAGGGCAGCAGCGGCGTGAGCAGCGACCGGGTGAGGGCCCCGAGGGCGTAGGCCGTGCCTGCGAGGAGGGGTCGGAGGGTGCGTCGGGCGGGGGCGACGGAGGCGAGAACGACCGTGAGCAGGCCCAGGTAGAGGGTCTCGGTGAACAGGAAGTGCGTGAAGCCGACGATGGTGGGGACCACGGCGAACAGGCCCAGCGACAGCAGTGCGCCCGCTTCGCCCACGTGGCCGCGCAGCCAGCGGTACAGCAGTCCGCCGGTGGCGGTGGAGACGAGCGCCTGGACGAGACGGACGGCACCCGGGACCGGACCGGCGACCGCAAAGATGGCGGCGATGAAGGCGGGGTAGACGGGCGGCCGGAAGGCGTCGGGGAGGTGGCCGTTCTCGAGGAGGAACAGCGCGCGCCTGGTGTAGTCGAGCTCGTCGGTGACCAGGGGAAGGTCCCAGCACAAGCCCACCACCACGAGCCGGAGCACGAGCGCGAGGAGGAGCAGCAGGCCGGCGGGTCGGGTCATGGCGACGGAGCATACCGGGTGGTGCGGGCCGGCGAAGGGCGGCAACGACTTCGCAATACCTGCGTTCACCGGCCGCATTGCAGCGAGCCGCTCGGGCTACTCGGGCGATGCAACGGATTCGGCGTCCTCGGGAAGGTCGTTGAGGCGGAAGCCGTCGATCAGGTGGACTCCTGTGGCGGGGCATCCTTCCACGTGAGGCGGAAGTCGCAGACCGGGCCACCGTTGGCGCGGGTGGTGGTGCGCTCGAAGCTGTACATGCCGTTGGGGCGGCTGAAGTACACGAAGTCGGCTTCGCAGAACAGGGGGCCCAGGTCGGGGCGATTCAGCGCATTGACCATTCTGTGGAAGCGGCACCGCAACACATCGAAGCCCACGCCTGTGTCGGATGGGAAGACGTCGGCCTCGGCGATGTTTCCGAAGCGCCGAAAGGTGCGGCGGACGAGGTTGATGCGGTCGGCTTCCGAGGCGGTCTGCCAGGCTTCGGGCGTGATGGCCGGAAAGAGCTGTCCGAGGAACGCCGCACCGGTGGCGCCCACCACCTCTTTCAGCACAGCGCTGCGCTCGGCGTCGGACAGGCGGAGGTCGTAGGTGAGGGTGTCGTCGAGCCACAGCAGGGGCCGGAGCTGACGACGGGCGAGCCAGTCCTCGACGTCGGCGGGGTTGTCGGGCCCCAAGGCAGCCAGAGGATCTGGACCGAAGGCCTGGCGGCGGACCACACCGGCGATGGCGCGCAGTGCCCGCGTGGCTCCAAGACCACGGAAGATGGCCGGCAGCGAAGCGCGGTGCCCATGGAGTGCCTCGAAGCGGAACATCCACCCGCGGGTGGGCTCGGGAATGGCGGGAAGAGACGGCGACATGGGTGCTCCGGGACAATCCTTGACAGGAGGGGTCGTGCGGACGGCCGGGAAATCCGTTCCCCTGGATATGCTGTAAGCGCTCGACGGAGGCAAGATGGACAGCCTCATCATCTCGCAAGGCTCGATGCTCGCTTCGGGCGCCACCAACCCTGCCATTCCGGGCACGCCCGGGGGCTCCAAGGGCGGGGGTGGTACGCGCTCCACCGGCGTGGGCAAGGTCACCAGCATGCTGGTCACGGCGGCCGGGCACCCATCCGCGGTCCACACGAGCTCCGCCGTCACCACAGCCATTCGAAAGGGCGAGTCCGCCTTGGTCGAGGCCAATTCCCCATCCAAGTACAGCGGCCCGAAGGTGGCCCCGATGGGCGAAGGCAACGGCCCCAGCACCTTCCTCTCCAAGGTGCTCGGCGGGCACCTTCCCATGAGCTGGCTGACGGCCGGGCCCAAAGGGCGGTAGGGTCTCGCGTAAGACGGCGGGAGTGGCACCCTTGGATGTCCCCCCACCCCAGCTGCGAGAGGGCGTGCGATGATCGTCTACGGCATGCGGCACTACGGACCGGTCGACCGCATCGAGAACGTCGGCGTGGTGAAGACCCGCTTCATCCACATCTGGTTTGTGCCGCTCATCCCCATCGGCAGCACCTTCGTCCTCAGCGAGACCGACGACGGCGTGCAAGGCGTGGGCGTGGGCCTCAACATCCGGTCCATCCTGGTGGCCTGGACCCGCACCGGCTGCTTGCTCGGCGGCTTCGCGGCGTTGTCCGGGGGCATCCTCACCGGCCTGGCCACGGTGGTCGACGGCAGCAAAGCCGGCGAGAAACTCATCCACAAGGGCGCCAAGGCGGTCACCTACAGCGAAGCCTTCGATGTAGCGGGCAGCCTGGGCCTCACCATCGGCGCCTTCGCTGCGGTGGGCTTCTGCATCCTGATGTTCTGGGGCATCGGACGCCTGTTCCGCGATGCCAAGGGGGCCCGAAAGGCCGAGCTGATGGGCAAGCTGGGGATTGCGCCGGGCGTGGACGACCCGGTGGAGCTCTGACGCCTGCGTGGAGCCGCCCCACGGCTGCTGAACGGAATACCGGTCCCTGGCGCCTGGAGAGTTCGCTGTTCCCTGAAGTCCGCCGTTCCTGGATCTCGTTGCTCGCGCTGGTCGCAGGCTGTTCCCCGGTGAGCAACCAGACCGTCCGGGCCGTCCTCTCCGATGGCGACACCGAGCACCATCCGGACTCCGGCACTTCAGACAGCGGCGGCCAGCAGGACACCGCTCTGGATGGCTGCACAACCACGTTCACGGACCGCTTCTCCGACGAAGCGGGCGCCAACCCACCCGCCGGCTGGCGCCACCTCGGCAGCGACCCCACCCCAGTCGCGTGGGAGTCGGACGGCGAGCTGCGCATCGAAGCAGACCAAGGCACCACGACGGTGATGGCGGACGCAGCCACGGATGTCGATCCAGCGGATGTGGTGACCTACACGGTGGGTGTGGCCGCCTTCGAGCCTGGAGGGGACGCCACCATCTCCGTGTTCGCTCTGGCGCGCGACAGCTCATTGGTGCCGTCCCTCGAGGTGCAGGTCTTTGGCTCCGGGCGGGTGCAGCTCGGAAACGACCTCCAGGTGGGCACCATCGACGAGCCGCCCTACACGCTCACGCTCTGGATCGCAGGCGACGAGGCTGGCGTGGTGACCGACCACGGTCTGGACTCCGGACGGATCCCCCTGACCGACATCGACCCCACCTTCTCCCGCGAGGCATTCCCCGAGGTTCGTGCCCTGCTCCGTGTGACGAGCTCAGGACAACCCAGGGACAACCCACTCACCATCGACGGTGTGGAGGTACGGGTAGGACCGCAGTGCAGCATCTCACCACCGTGACCTGCACAGCAATCGCCGAGAACCCCCACAGCGGGGGTTCTCGACTTCGCACTCACTTCATGAGGAAGTCGGCGAGGGCCTTGCGCTGCTCGGGGGTCATGGTCTTGGTGAGGGCGATCTGGCCCTGCATGACGGGGAACAGCTCGGGCTTCACGATGGCGGTGCCTTCGCCGTTGAGGAACTTGGCGATGCCTTCAGCGCCGCCCTTGCCTTCTGCGGCGTAGGCTTCCTTGATCATCTTGATCGAGGGGCCCAGGCCCATGGCGGACTGGTCCTTGTCGGCGTGGTGGCAGGCCATGCAGGCCTTGGCGGTGAAGAGCGCAGCGCCGTCTTCGGCGAGGGCCGAGGTGGGCAGCACAGCGAGGGCGAGGAGGGGAAGGAAGCGCTTCATGGTTTGCTCCAATGAACCGGATTTGGGAAGACTCATCCGCAGGGTGGACGAGGGGGCACGGTCAAAGAGGCTGGGTGTTGGCGGCGCCAACAGTCAAGAACCGACCGTAGCACGGCCGACGTGACACATCCCACAGGATTCATTGCATCGACGTTGCAGTTCACGCCACGCCGACCCACCCCAGTCGAATCAACGCGAGGTAGAACAAGATGCGAGGGGCGCGGAGCATGGCCACCGCAAAGAACCGTGGGTACGGCATCTTCAGCGTTCCTGCGGCATAGCAGGTGAGGCTGAAGGGCAGCGGCGAGACGGCTCCCAACACCAGCGCGACTGTTCCATAGCGTTTCACCAGGGCGTACGGACGGGCGCCGCGACCGTGGATGAATCGTTGAAACCAGTCGGTGGTGGAGAAACGCCGGGCGACGGCCCAGGCTGCGGTGCCCCCCGTGACGCTGGCGAGGCTGGCTGCCAGAGAGATCGACCAGAACTCGAGGCCGCCGAGGTAGGCGAAGCCCGTGAAGAGGTCGGGGGGGATGGGGGTGGGCACGCTGTCGAGCACGGCGATGGCGCCGAACATGCCCACCAGTCCGGTGGCGTCGACCCACAGCCGCGCGGCTTGTTCGACCGGCTCGCGGAGGACCGCTCCAAGGACCGCAAAGGCGCCCAACAGCAGCAGAACGCCCACGGTGAAGCGCACGAGGAGGCCGCGGGTGTCGAGGTCGGCGTCGGGGACGGGCGGCGGCGTGGTCACGGGGCTCCGGAGCGGGCCAGCCGACTATCCTGTCCAGCCCCACGCGGGTTGGGGCGGTCGGGCGACTAAATCAGCCGGCCTCTCCAAACACATCGTTGAAGAACGACCGCATGGCGTGCAGCACCGCGCCGTGGTCGACCCGCACAAACGAGCTGCCCAGGATGTGGTTGCCATCGGCGATGGGCACCCGCCGGCTCTGTGGATGGGGGCGCCCGCCGTTGAAGGCGGCGTAGGTGTCGAGCATGGCCTTCGTGGACACCACGCGGTCTTTGTGGTCGTCGTCTTTGTAGTAGTGCACGAGCAGCACGGGCGAGGCCACGTTGCCGGGGAAGCCGGGGCCCGTGGTGATGCCTCGGCGCAAGCTCTCGAGCTGCTTCACGGCAGCGGTCTTCTGGTAGACCAGCCAGTTGTCTTCGTAGCCGGGCAGGTCGCGGCGGTCTTCCACGCCCTCCCAGCCCGCGTAGCGCTCCCCGCCCACGGCCAGTCGGGCGAGAGAGTAGGTGGTGCGGTTGTTCACGATGGGCGACAGCCAGCCCACCGAGAACTCGTACAAGGGACTCATGAGCACCGTGGCATCGACCCGGTCGGGGTACTGGCCAGCTGCCCAGGTGGCCAGCAAGCCGCCCGTGGACGTGCCAATGACCACCACCCGCTCGCCCAGCGCTTCGGTGACGTTGAGGGCTTCGGCCACACGCCGGGTGTAGGCGGCCGGGGGTGCTGCGGCCTGGGCCTCGGCGGTCTGGCCATGCCCAGGGAGGCGCATGTAGAGGACGTTGGCGTTGTACTCGTCGGCCAGCTGGTCCACCACGTACTCGCCTTCCACCCGGCACGCGCCCCAGCCATGGATGAAGAGGATGGCGGTGTCGGCTTTGCCTTCCACGTTGCGGTGGATGCGCGGCACAGCCTGGGGCCACACGCCGGCAGCGGTGTCGCGGGCCACCCGGGCTTCGAGCCACGCATCGGGGTCGGCGATGGTCTCGGGCATGGGGGCGGGCAGGTTCGGGACAGGACGCGCGACCGCGGGAAGGGCGGCCACGAGGCCCACGAGGCTCATCAACAACCGACGCATGGCGACTCCGGGTGGTGCCGGAGCCTATCCGGTTGCGTCGACCGTGAGGTCTTCCCAGTGCTCGGGGGGCACCCTCTTGAGCGCCTCGACCCGCTCCATCATCCGCTCGGCCTGTTCGGGCGTGCAGCGCGACAGCGACGGGGTGCACACGAGCAGCCGTCCACCAGCACGGGCCACGAAGTCGCGCTCCAAGGTGCGCAGAGCCCCCTGGGCGAGGTCGGCCCGCACCGCCGCAATCCGGTCGCGGAGCACATTCAGCTCTTCCTTGCGCTCCAGCCGCCGCCGCCGGATGACCACGATGGCGGAGATGCCAATCATGCCGGCGATCAAGCCGGGAATGCCGTACACGAGGGCAATTGTGATCAGGCGGTCCACGTCGTCGGCCTGCCTCTTGCCGATTTCCACCGCCAGCCATGGCTGGAACAACAGCGCCAGCCACATCCACCAGGGGGCATCATAGAGGAACAGGCGGTCGTCCACCCAGCGCAGCCCGTCGCGGCGGTCTTCGAGCGACACCAGCTCGGTGAAGAGGCCCTGCAGCGCGAGCATCCAGGCACGGGGGTCGTCGGGGTCGTCGGTGGGGGTGACCTCCGACAGCAGCCCCGACGCCAGCAAGGCCTCCTGCCACCGAGCGCTCGGTGCGTGCCGCAGCCCCTGGATGGTGCTGGACCGCAGCTCCACGACCGGAAAGGCAGGCGCATCATCGGCCAGCGGTAGCGACTCCCCGGGTCCTCGGACGACAGGCGGCCCCATCGCCTACTCGACGCCCACGATGGTGCCGTCGGGCAGGAGGTCGATGGACATGGCCTTGGGACGACGCGGCATGGCCGGCATGCGGACCATCGTGCCGGCGAGGACCACCACAAAGCCCGCACCGGGGCTCACCTGGAGGTCGCGGACCGTGAGCTTCCAGCCGGTGGGACGGTTGCGCACGGTCTTGTCGTCGGACAGCGAGGCCTGCGTCTTGGCCATGCAGACCGGCAGCGTGCCCACCCCGAGCCGACCGAGGGCCTTGGCCTTGCGCTCGGCCAGACCCGACCACTCCACACCATCGGCGCCGTACACCTTGGTGGCCATGGCGTGCACGCGCTCCTTGAGGGTGGCGTCGGCGGCAGACAGCTGCTGGATCGGAGCAGGCTCCAGCTCCAGGTAGGGCTCGAGGGCCTTCACGAGGGGCAGCGAGCCTTCGCCGCCGTTGGCGAAGTGGTCGGACTCGGCGCACACCACACCGCGCGCTTCGCAGTGGGCCTTCACGAAGGCGAGCTCCTCGGGGGCGTCGTCGGGGAAGCGGTTGATGGCCACCACGGGCCGCTGACCATGTTCGAGAACAGCGTCGAGGTGGGCATCCAGGTTGGCGATGCCAGTCTTGACCGCGTCCAGATCCGCTTCACCGGGCTTGCCGTGGCCATGGTGCCGCAGAGCCCGGATGGTGCACACCACCACCACGGCGGCGAGGGCGTCGATGCCGGCCTCGGGGCACTTGAGGCTCAGGAACTTCTGGCCGCCGAGAGCGAAGTCGAAGCCGGCCTCGGTGACCACCACATCACCCACCCGCTGCCCGAGGTGCGTGGCGATGATGCTGTTGCAGCCGTGGGCGATGTTGGCGAACGGACCGCCGTGCACGATGCAGGGCCCGCCTTCGGTGGTCTGGACCAGGTTGGGCAGCAGAGCATCGCGGAGCAGGGCCATCATGGCACCCGTGACCCCGATGGCCTTGGCTTCGACCGGCTTGCGGTTGCTGTCGAGCCCCACCCACATGCGGTCGAGGCGGGCGCGGAGGTCGTCGGCATCGGTGGCCATGCACAAGCAAGCCATCACTTCGCTCGCAGCGGTGATGTCGAAGCCGGTGGACTGGGCCACGCCCTCCCCACCCACGCCCACCACGATGTTGCGCAGGGCCCGGTCGCCCACGTCGATGATGCGCTTCCACCGCACATGACGCGCATCGGGGGCACCGGGCCGGCCGAAGTGCACGGCATCACCCACCGCAGCGGCGAGCAGGTTGTGGGCCGCACAGATGGCGGCCATGTCGCCGGTGAAGTGCAGGTTGATGTCGACATGCGGCTCGATGCGGCTCACGCCACCACCGGTGCCGCCACCCTTCACGCCGAACACCGGCCCGAGCGACGGCTCACGGAGCACCAGCGCACACCGGTGGCCCGCCTTGCGCAGCCCCTGGGCCAGGCCGATGGAGGTGGTGGTCTTCCCCTCGCCGGCGGGCGTGGCCGTCATGGCGCTCACCAGCACCACCTTGCCGGTGGGGTTGCCCTCCCGCAGGGGCACCTTTTCGGGGTCGATCTTCGCGGCGTGGCGGCCCCACGGCAGGACGGCTTCTGCGGGAATGCCAAGCTCGGCAGCAACATCAACAAGGGGGCGGAGAGTGGACACGAACACCTCGAGCAAAGTGGCCCGTAGGGTACACGCGGCGACCTTCCTGTGGGTCCCTTCGGGCTCCGGTGCGCACAGCGCCCCTCCGAGCTCCGGTGCGCACAGCGCCCCTCCGCAGGGCGGTGCGCACAGCGCCCCGCCCGGTCCCGGCCTGCGGCCAGCCCCCTCCGCCCGCTTCGCGGGCACCTCCCCCGCTCCGCAGGGGAGGACTGTGGCCCGAAGGCTCCCCCGGCCCCGCGGTCTCCCCCGCCCGGTCCCGGCCTGCGGACTGCCCCGGCCGCCCAAAATGCCGCCTACCAAAGTCCTCCCCTGGCTCCGCCGGGGGAGGTGCCGGCGCAGCCGGCGGAGGGGGCCGGCGCAGCCGGAAAAGGGCCTCTCACTGGCCGTCTTCACGCAGTAGACCGTGCCGACGACGCCCTCGCAGCCCGACCCGAGCGGCTACCCCACCTCCGCAATCCGGTACCGACACGCCAGCTCCCCGGCCCGCTCCGGCCCACAGTGGGCCAACACATCGAGCACCGACAGCCCCGCCTCCCAGGCCGCTGGCGAGCGGTCGTATTCTTCGAGCACCGGCTCGATGAAGCCCAGCTTCAGGCCACGCTCGGCAAAGGGCTCGGGCGGGTAGATGTCCTTGCCACCCGGCAGGTTCAGGTACCGGTCGCCGCCAAAGTGGGCACATGCCTGCCGCGCCCAGTCCCACAAGGGAAGCGCGGGGTCGCGGGCCAGCTGGATGTTCGTGGCCGACGCGAAGCGTGTCGAGAGCCCCAGGTGCCGGGCCGTGGCTTCGAGGGTGTGGGCGTCGAGCTCATGCAGCGCATCGGTGTCGAGGTCGAGCACACCCGCCAGCCACTGCAGCATGTCGTCGGCCCGGGCAGCCTGCCCCCGGTATGCCCCTTCGAGGTCGGCAAGCAGGCGGTCCCGCCACCCGGGCTTGAGACGGATGTCGTGGATGATGGCGTGCCGCGGGGCTTTTTCGACCGGGACCCCGATGTACCGCCAGCCCTTGGTGGCGTGGTGGAAGCGGTTGCGGTGCATCCAGCCGCGGCGGTGGTACTGCACATTGTCGAACAGCACGAACACATCGGCTGCGTCGATGAGGCCGAAGTACCCCACGTAGGGGAACAGGTAGGGCTGCATCAAGGCGACGTTCACGGCGTGCACTCCGGGGTCGGTGCACGCCACAGCTAACGCTCCCCGGCCCTACTCCGCGGCCACCGCGCTCAGCGACGCCACCTCGAGCAGCTCCACCGATGCGGTCTGACCGCTCACCGTCTCGCCCTGCGCATCCACCGAACCCGCGAGAACACCGTCCAGCAGCGTGGCATGCATGCCCATCGACACCTCCGTGTAGCCGGAGAGGTCGTACAACGACCCGAGGTCGAGCGAGCCGGAAAGGCCATCAGGGTCGAGGTCGGACGAGAAGTACACCTGCCCGAGCGGCGCTCCCATCTCGGCCGGGTCGTCGGTTCGCAGCACCACATCGAGCGTCTCGGCCAGGCGCCCATCCGCGGTCAGCAGCTGCACCTGCGCATCCACCTCCACGCGGTCGGGACAGATGACGTCGATGGTCGCCACCACGCCAGACGTGGGGTAGACCGCCTCGGAGTCCACCATCCGCAGCGACGACGCATCGACCGAAACCAGCACCTGCAGGTCGGTCTCGACCGCATCGTCAAAGCTGGCCGTGCCGTCGAGCTGGGCCGGGAGGCTGTCGAGGAAGTCCTGGCCCGACAGCCCGAAGGCGCTCACATCTGCAGGCGCCATCGTCGCCGGGGTGTCCTCGCAGTACGGCATGCTGTACGTGTCTGCGCTGTCGGACGAGTCGTTGCCGTCCTTGTTGCACGCCACGGCCACCACCGCGGCTGCGAGCAAGAATGTGGGGCGCCAAGACATGCGTTCCTCCCGTTCGGGTCACCATCTACCTGCGTACAATCCGCCAGAGCCGCCGGGGAATCCCCCGTCGGAATGATCTCGAACACAGTCACCTCGTCCGCCGCGTCCAGACCGTCCGGCGCGGGCTCGGCGGAGGAGACCCTCCGGGGCTCCGAAGCAGGAGGGGAGACCTTGGCTCCCCGACCCCGGACGCAGCATGCTGCGGGAGGGCCCCTTCCCCGCTACAGCCCGGTCAGAGAGGTGCCCGTGCCCACCATCCGCGACCAGACCATCCTCATCACCGGGGCCTCCTCGGGCCTGGGCCACGGCCTGGCGCTCGCGCTCGCTGGCCACCACAACCGCTTCGTGCTCACCGCCCGGCGCAAGGAACGGCTCGACGCCCTCGCGGCCCAGCTCGAAGCCCGCGGCAGCCAGGCGCTCGTGGTGCCGGCCGATGCCCTCGACCAAGGCGCCTGCGAGAACGTCCTCCAGCAGGCCATCTCCACCTTCGGCCACATCGACGTGGCCGTGCTCAATGCCGGCGGCGGCAAGGCCATGTCCATGTCCACCGCCACCACCGAGCAGGTGCTGGGCATCATGCGGCTGAACTACGACACCGTGGTGCACTTCCTGTGCCCCCTCATCGCCCACATGAAGCCCCGGGGGCAGGGGCTCCTCGCGGTCACGGGCTCCCCGGCGGGCTTCTTCGGCCTGCCCAAGTCCGGCCCCTACAGCGCCGCCAAGGCCGCCGTGCGCCTGCTCATCGACACCTGCCGCATCGAGCTCGCCGGCACCGGCATCGACCTCGTGGCGCTGTACCCGGGCTTCACCCACACCGATGCCCTCGACCCCGAAGATGTGCCCACCAAGGCCCTCATCATCGACGTGGACCGGGCGGTGGCGGAGATGAAGTGGGCGCTCGAGCGTCGACGGTCGCACCATCTCTTCCCCAAGCGCATCGCATGGCTCATCACGCTTGCGCGGTGGCTGCCCGAGCCCGTCCGACGCTTCATCTTGCGTCGGGCGGGGGGCTGATGGGGGTCTAGCGGTCGGGGCTACCAGCGGCCAGTCGCTGGTCGCGAGCCTGAAGTCGGGAACGGCGGCGGCACGACGGCTACCAGCGGCCAGTCGCCGGCAGCCAGCCTGGTTGCGGCGCGCTCCGATGTGGACACGCGAAGTCGGGAACGCTGGCGGCACTATGGCTACCAGCGGCCAGTCGCCAGCAGCCAGCGTGGTTGTGGCGCGCTCCGATGTGGAGGCGAACGACGCCGTGTAGTGGCACTCCACCACCGCCATCACCACGCCATTCACACCCGGCACAACCAGGCTGGCCGCTGGAAGCCCACACAGCCACGACGCTGGCGGCACCATGGCTACCAGCGGCCAGTCGCCAGCAGCCAGCCTGGTTGCGGCGCGCTCCGATGTGGAGGCGAACGACACCGTGCAGTGGCACTCCACCACGCCCATCACCACGCGCACTTCACCCGGCACAACCAGGCTGGCCGCTGGCCGCTGGCCGCTGGAAGCCCACACAGCCACGACGCTGGCGGCACTACGGCTACCAGCGGCCAGTCGCCAGCAGCCAGCCTGGTTGCGGCGCGCTCCGATGTGGAGGCGAACGACGCCGTGCCGTGGCACTCCACCACCGCCATCACCACGCCATTCACACCCGGCACAACCAGGCTGGCCGCTGGCCGCTGGCCGCTGGAAGCCCACACAGCCACGACGCTCCGACACAGCTCACCTCTGGCGAAGTCGGCAACGGCGGCGGCACTACGGCTACCAGCGGCCAGTCGCCAGCAGCCAGCCTGGTTGCGGCGCGCTCATGTGTAGAGACGAACGACCCGGTGCAGTGGCACTCCATCACGCCCATCACCACGCCATTCACACCCGGCACAACCAGGCTGGCCGCTGGCCGCTGGCCGCTGGAAGCCCACACAGCCACG
>ENA-OWNT01000803-OWNT01000803.1-seawater-metagenome-genome-assembly--contig:-NODE-803-length-55299-cov-7.439788_pt1 | contig 55299 bp, 42 predicted proteins | sample MGYA00238136_ERZ651165 | MGnify/ENA primary metagenome ERZ651165 (study PRJEB26861, sample SAMN08777766) | seawater metagenome | isolation source: coastal seawater | place: USA: Florida | collected... | reverse complement strand
GCGGGCGCGTGTCAGATGGGGGCAGCGGTGGGGAGGAGTAGTTGTCGCCGATGGGGAGGTTTAGTTGTCGCTGAGCACCGGTCAGCTCGAACTCGTCCACACACGCCTTTCCAGGGTCATACGGACGACTCATGGCCGCTTCCCACGGATACAGATCAGGGGAGACATCGCTCGTCTGGACTTCGTTCCAGTCCTGCTCCCGGAAATGGCCAGCGAAGGTCGTCTTGGGTTGCCATTCCTTCAGGGTGCCGCATCCCGAGGCAGCGACGATCAGAGAGGGGACAAGGAGCGCTTTCACAGTTCGCATTTTTGATTCCTACACATCGAACGGTGGATTGGGGAACCACGGATCGGGATCGCGAACTCCTGCAGCTGCCACTGCAGTCTTCGGACGTCCGTGTCCGTGGCAGCCGGGCCCCGAGCAAGGCCCGTGCCAACGAAAAGGCGCCACCCGACCTCGGGGGGGGGAGACACCGACCGTCGTCACCTCCATCGAACCACTTCGCGAATTCGCCCTCGACCAGGGTGTTGTCGTCGCGACGACTGTCACTGCCCAATCTCGACGCCCGTCAGCCCCCCCCCAAAAAACTTCAACCAAATCCAAGCCCGGTTGGAGCACAGGCCTCCGAGCCGAGCCTGGACCCCCGCCCGCTGGACAGGCCCCTCGATAGTGCGCAAGGACGACGCCCGGCCGCAGGGGCTCTCGTTGGAGTCCGTCGACCAGCCGCAGGCACGCCTGCCGGGACAGGCGGTTGACGTGCGCGATGTCGCAGAGCTCCGCAGACCGCAGCTTCGCCAGGTATCGGAGGCTACTGCACCCGGTAGATGTTGAAGCTGCCCTCGAGCCCCGGCGCCGCCCCCGTGCGCACCAGCGCCCCGGCCACACACCGCTCCACATCGTAGGTGACGCTATCGGTGTCGACGCGCACCCGCGCCAGGCGCCCCAGGCGGTCGTACTTCAGGCTGATCTCGGCCCGAATGGGCTTGATGGCCGAGTCGAAGCACGCCGACAGCGAGCCCGAAAACGGCTTCACCAGCTTCTTCAGGGGACCGGAGAGCCCCGCCTTCGACGTGGAGGCGTCTCCCGGCTGCAGGGGGGCCGGCCGACGGGCGGAGTAGCGGGTGGCCGGGACTGCCCGACTGGCCAGCACCTCGGTGTCGGTGAGGCGGTCGCGCCAGTGGAGGACCGTGCGGCCGTGGATGTCCCACGAGATGGCATCGCCCACCGCCATCCAGCCCGGTTCGGCCGGTCCGACGACCGCCCCCCGGAACTGCTCGACGCCGTGGGTGACGTAGTGGGCGACGTCGATCGGGCCGGTGCGCAGGAGCCAGGCGTCGACCAGCGCGCCATCCACATACCGCATGAAGCGCCGCTCTCCGACCTCGGAGCGCCGCTGGAGCTCGATGTCGTCGGGCTTGTCGGCGGGACCTCGGCCGGCGAAGCCGTCGTCGGCGAGGTGCAGGCTGCGGGGCTTGCGCGTGTACTTTACGGGGCGGTCGGTGCTGCCCCACGGAAAGCCGGCGGCTCCTTCGGGTGTGAGCCAGGGCTCGCCTGCTTCCGGCGCGGTGCCCGGCAGGCTCAGGGCGAGGAGGACCGAGGCGAGCGCTCCAAGTCGGTGTACCAGTGTGCGCATCTCGACACCTCCAAGGGCCTACTCTTCGTCGTAGTCGTCTCGACGGCGCCGACGGGGACCCCGACGTCCCCACCCACCCACGCCATCCGCGGCCGGTGGAACGGGGTACTCGCCGTCGTTGGCTTCGTCCCAGTCCTGGCGAAGCTCCCAGAGGGCACGGTCCCAGCGGGCGAGCATGGGCGGGATGGCGAAGGGCACGGGAAGGGCCTCCACCTCTCGGGACAGGCGGTCCAGCACATCCGCCATGTCGAGCTCATCGTGGGTGTAGATGCCCAGGCAGGGGCCGTGCTTGTCGCGGTGGATGAGCACGATGGCGTCGCAGAACTCGAGCACATCGGGCAGGGCCACCGCCTGGAACAGCCGCGCCGGAACACCCTCGACCTTCTGGCCCGTGAGGTAGTGCAGCGCCTGGCGCATCTCTTCGGGCAGGCCGCCGTCGGGGGTGGGGTCGAGGTGGGCGTCGGCCACGGGCGGCAAGGTGGACGCGACCTTGGCCCCTTCTTCGGGCGGCGGCTCCGACATCACGAGGATGGCGGAGGCACCCGCTGCGATGGCTTCATCCACCTCCTCTTCGGAGGCGCAGAAGAGCGTCCAGCGAGACTCCCACCGGCGCAGCGGACCGCGCGGCAGCAAGCGCTCGACGAGCTCCACTCCCTCCGCCTCTTCCGGCACGGTGCGCGGATGGGCGCCGTCGGCCCAGGCGATGATCTCCGAGTCGGGAAACAGCGCTTGGATGACCCGTCCGCAGGTGAGCCCCGAGTACTGGAGCCCCCGCCGGGCATCGCGCGCGGAGTCGTCGGAAAACTCGGCCCCGCTCACGCTCACGCGGAAGAGGAGGTCGATGTCGTTGCGAGGATAGGCGTCGATCCAGCGTTCCCGGCCACGGCAGAGCCGCCCCGGGTCGTTGGGGTCGAAGTCGCTGAAGGAATATCCGAGGGCACGAACCATGCCGGCGGCACTATCTCGGGTCTGTCGGCCGCACCACCCGACGCGTGCGTGCAGTCGGCCCGCCGGATGGATCCAGGCTTTTCGACGCCTTCTCTCGACCAAGCGCAGCTTCCCGGGGTAACGTCGACGCTGTCTGGTGGTCCGTGACTGGATCGGTGGTGTGCTCTGCGGCCCGTTCGCAGCGCCCACCTCCCCCATCCGCACCACCTCCGGGCCCGGGTCGCTCGGTCTCCCCCCGACCAGAACGCCCATCCCCCCGGCAAGATCATCGAGTCCTCCAAAAAGACTCAAAAAAACAATTCGTCCCTGTCACACCTCCAAGCGACCTGCGTACCGCCCGCCGAGACCAGCTCGCTCGCCCGCCTCCGCCACCGTCCCGACCCTGGAGACCACCATGCGCACCTCTTCGATGCTGCTGCTCATCGGCCTTGGCGCCGTTGCCTGCAACGAGTACGAAATCAAGGAACAGACCGAACAGCAGTACGACATCGGTGAGGATGATGCGCCCGACATCGTCGTCGACCCCGTGTCCATCACCTTCGACGACGTCCTCGCCTACGAAGAGGGCAGCGCGCCCCCCGTCGTCGAGACCCGCACGGTCACCATCCTGAACGAAGGCCAGGGCGACCTCCACCTCGGTGAAATCGTCCTCGAAGACGCCACCGGCCCCTACAGCTGGTCGAACCTCTCCGCCATCCTCGTGCAGCCCGGCGGCGAAGCCACCTTCACGGTCGAGTTCGATCCCAACACGGCCGGCGAAGTCACCAACAAGATCTACATCAACTCGGACGACCCCGACGAACCCGTCGTCGAAGTCGACATCTTCGGCAACGGCATCGCACCCGTCATCGACCTGTCGCCCTCCGAGTACAACTTCGGCACGCTCTACATCGGCTGCGACGCCGACCAGACCTTCGAGATCTCGAACGTCGGCACCGCCGATCTCATCGTGTCGAACCTCGACTTCACCACGGCCTCCGAAGACCTCGTCTTCGACGCCAACGAAGCCACCAACGGCGCCCTCCCCTGGACGCTGTCGCCCGGCGAAGTCAAGCAGGTCACCGTCTCGAACATCCCGTACGACGAGTTCCAGGACGTCGCGTACCTGATGGTCGACAGCAACGACCCCTACACCTCCACCGTGATGTCCACCATCGAGGGCACCGGCGAGCTGTACGGCGAAGGCACCGATGTCTACGAGCAGCCCATCAAGGGCATGACCGACATCATCTTCGCGGTCGACCGCTCCTGCTCGATGTACGACGACATCGAGAACGTCCAGAACAACTTCGACACCTTCGTCGACACGATGGACGCCCTCGACGCCGACTACCACGTCGCCGCCACCGTCGAAGACAGCGGCTGCATCAACGGCTCCGACCTCTACATCGACAACACCTTCGACCCCTCCGACGCCAAGGCCACCATCACCGCGATGATCAACCTGGGCGGCTCCTACGGGTCGAACACCGAGCGAGCCTTCATGTTGCTCGAGTCCTGCCTGTCGAACATCGGCTCGGGCGACTGCAACGACGGACTCGTGCGCGACGACGCCACCCTCAACCTGGTCGGTGTGTCCGATGAGCCCGAGCAGAGCGTCAACAACTACACCTACTACATCGGCCTGTTCCAGTCTCTGAAGGACGACCCCGACGACGTCATCATGCACGCCATCGGCGGCAACTACCCCTCGGGCTGCGGGTCGGCCTCCGCCTACACCGGTTTCTATGAGGCCACCGTGGCCACCGGCGGTCTGTTCCTCAGCATCTGCGCCACCGACTGGGGCGAGCACCTCGAAGCCCTGGCGGAAGGTTCCACCGCCGACCTCAGCTCATTCCCGCTCAGCCAATACCCCGTGCCCGAGACCATCGAGATCGAGATCGACGGCACCACCACCACCATCGGCTGGGAGTACAACCCGTCCACCAACGCCGTCGACTTCGACAGCGACTACGTGCCCGAAGGGGGCTCCACCATCACCATCGGCTACGCCTTGTATGGGGACTGCGACGAGTAGACACGAACGCACGACTCGACACGTCCGAATCCAACCCGGGTGTGCATGCGTGCCGCGCAGTGTCCGCAAGGAGCCTGCGCGGTCACCGCGAAAACCCGAACACCCCATCCACCCGCGCCACCGCCAGGTAGTCCTCCATCCTCATCCGCACTGAGATGCGGTGGTCTCCTGGCGTGAAGGCGACTTCCTCCCGCCCGGCCAGCTCGGCATCCACGTACACGGGCAGGTCGAAGATGGGACGGCCGAAGGGGGGCACGCAGCCTGGGGTGAGCCCCGTGTGGGCCAGCAGTTCCTCCGTGCGCGCGAATCGCAGCTTCTGCACGCCGAAGTGCTTGCGGATGAGGCGGTTGTCGGTGCGACGGGCCGCCGACACCACCATCAGCCGAAAGTCCGGCCGCTTGCCAATCTTGAACAGCAGGCTCTTGCCGCCCATCGCCAAGGGCACTCCCCTCAGCTCGGCGGCATGCTCCGAGCTCGTGAGCGCGATGTGTTCCTGGCGGGAAAAGGGACGGCCCGACGCGTCGAGAAGCGCGAAAATGGCCTGTGTGACACTGTTCTCAGCGCACTCAGCCATGGGACAGACGGTCCACCAGCTCCGCGAGGTCGTCGGGGACCGGGCTTTCGACAGACACAGCCTCGCCGGTCTTCGGGTGGGTGAGGGACAGGCCCACGGCATGCAGTGCGAGGCGCGGCCAGAGGCGTCCGGCGGCGCTGCCATGGCGACGGTCGCCCACGATGGGGACCCCCGCCCCCGCGGCATGTCGCCTGATCTGGTGGGTGCGGCCCGTCTCCAAGGTGCACTCCAGCAACGCCATGCCTTCAGCCGTGCCGAGCCGCCGCCAATGGGTGGTGGCCGGCTTGTCGTCCATCTGGGAGTCCCAGGTGCCGGACTCGCCGGGGTCGCCCACCACCACGGCGAGGTAGCGACGGTGGATGCGGCCCTGCCGGAAGGCCTCGGTCATCGCCTTGTTCACCGATCGGTCGAGGGTGACGAGCACCAGGCCGCTGGCCGGGGTGTCGAGGCGGTGGTGCAGGCCGACGTAGTGCTCCCGTCCTTGCAGGATGCCGTAGAGGTGCTGGGCGTGTCCCTGGCGGGTGGGCTGGCTGGGCAGCCCGCTCGGCTTGTCCACCACCAACAAGAAGCGGTCCCGGTAGCGCTCGGGAAGGTCGGCCGACGCGCTCTTGCGGGGGGGCGCGCTGCCGCGGATCTCGACCAGAGCGCCCTCGGGCACCTCGTGGGACGCCCGCTTCTGGACCTTGCCGTCGACCCGCACCCCTCCGCGCTCGATGACGACCCGGGCCCGCTTTCGGCTCAGGCGAGAGTGGGCGGTGACGAGCTTGTCGAGACGACCGGGCTCATTGGCGACGAAGCGTGCGCGCACGGGGACCTCCAGGGACCGCCCCCTACCGTCGTCGGGGCCCGCTGACCTCTGCAGCGGTGACGGTGGCGGCCCCTGCCGTCCAGTCGCGCACGGGTTCCAGCGTCCAGGCGCGTGCGAGCACTCCCGCCGGCTCTCCGTAGGCCGCCAGCATCACGAGGTCTCCCACGGCGATGGACTCGGGACGGGTGTCCACCGAGTACACGCGCACACCGGCCACCGGCGCCCCCGGGTGCCCCGACCACGGCTGGGACAAGGCCGCCGCCTGGTAGCTGCCCACCCACACGGTGCGACCTTCTGCGACCTGCTCGGCAATCCAGGGTGCCGAGGCCGCCTCCGCTCTGCCGGCATCGACCCCATACAGACTGCCCTCGGGGCCGAACACCGAGCGTTGGTGCAAGAAGACCAGGCCGGGCAGCACCACCAGAGGCCACCGACTCGCCGCGAGCACCGCCCCCACCACAAAGGCGGGGCCGAAGTAGCGCACATGGGTGAGCGGCTCGGGATTGTGTGGCTGCAGCCGGAAGCCCACCACGCTGAAGAAGACCACCCACACGAGCACGAGGCTGCCGAGCACCGTCCAGGCCACCCGGTCTCGCGGACGCAGCACCGCGATGGCACCCGCCATGCCCACGGCCCACAGTGCCCGTCCCTGCTCCCACCAGGCGAGGCGGAGGGCCTGAGGGAGGTCGTCGGTCATCCAGGCCGACAGGCTGTCGGGCAGGCGCTCGGCCCCGGCCAGGCCACCGTGCACCAGACCCCAGGCACCCAGGGCGAGCAGAGGCGCAAACACCATCGGCAGAGACGATGGCCGTCGGTCCCCCAGGGTCCACATGAGCAAGGCGGGAACGACCAGCAGCACCCCGGGCTCCTTCACCCACACCGACAGCGCCGACAGCACCGCGAAGGCCGTCCACCGGCCGCCCAGCAGCGCCACCAGGGCCCACACCACTCCGGCCAACAAGGGCAGGTCGAGCTCCGGCCGCACGAGCTGGGCCAACACCGGGGGCGCACAGAAGGGCGCCAGGCCGGCCCATGGACTGCCCAGCCTGCGGGCCAGGGCGACGCCACCAGCCCCCAGCGCACCCGCGACCGGAGCACACGCGAGATGCACCACCAGCACGCTGTTTCCGAACAGCTTCAGCCACAGGCCCAGCCACCAGTACCAAAGGGGCGGGTGGGCATAGTCGGGCAGTCCACCCGACCACTGTGGGGGCAAGGTGGCCAGCTCTCGTCCCAGCACCATGGCTTCGGGCAGGCCGCCGGCGAGCACCAGGGAGGGTCCCTTCTCCGCAGCCAGCAGAGCCTTGGGCACCCACCAGAACAGGGCGTCCTCCACGAGCGGCGCACCCGACCAGGCGAGCGTGACAACGACCGCCAGCAGGGCCACACCGACCTCCAGCCGACCCGGCACCTCCGCGCGCGCCTTCCACTCCGCCCACGCGGCTTGCCGTCCGTGCTGGTCCGCCAAATCGTCCTCTTCGCTGCCGCAGGCTCGCCCGCCGTCCCCGTCCTGTCAACCCACGCCACGCACGCAAGAAGGCTGTCAACGGCTCCCGCTGTCCTGCCCCAGGTCAGTACGCTCCCGCCGCAAATTCCAGACCCGGACCCTCCGATGGCTCTTGCTCTGCCGCTCGCACTCGCCCTCCTCGCCACCCCCGCACAGGCCGAGGACGACCACTGGGCCCTCGCCGACGCCGGCTGGGGTGTGAAGCTGCCAGACGGCTGGGAGGTGCCCTCCGGTGGGTGGTCGGACTGGTCGCTCAAGGCGAAGCACAAGGACGGCAGCGTGCTGCAGATCTGGGTCACGCCCTTCCAGGTGCCCGTCACCAAGGACAATGTGGCCGCCTGGGCCAAGATGTACGAAGAGCAGATCGCCGCCGAAGCCAAGGCCGAGGTGAGCGTGCTCGACCAGGAGGTCATCGAGCTGGGCGGCCGCAAGACGGGCCACGTCACCCTCAAGGTGGTGGTGAAGGGCGGCAAGGGGGTCGCAGAGGTCTACGCAGTGGAGGGCGCGGGTCACACGGTCCATGCCCGCGTGGTCACCGGAGAGCGCAAGGCGAAGGCCGCCACCGCCGCACTGCGCGAAATGGTGGAGACCGTGCGCATCGACAAGAAGCCCTTCGACACCAAGGGCGGCACGGTGGCCAGCGACAAGGGCGGCTTTTCGGTCACCCTGCCCGACGACTGGCGCGAGCCGCTGCGCGCCGAAGACGACGAGGTCGCCAAGGTCGTGGGCACCATCGGCATCGAGGAGATCGACCGCACCACCTGTGTGGTGGGCGTGCGTCCGCGGGCCGTGGACAACCCCGATGTCACGCTGCTCTGCCCCACCCACCTGCACCTCGACCCCCTCGACGAGCACAGCTTCGAGGGCGTGGAGGCCCAGCTCCACGAGCAGTTCTTCGGGCGCGCGAAGGCCGAGGTGCCCGTGGGAGAGGCGGTGACCATCGGCGACCGGATGGGGGTTTACTTTCGTCCCCCTGCCGCCACGGGCTCCTTCCGCCTCGCCATCGCGCCCTACGACCAGGGGATGCTCACCTGGTGGGGCGTCGGAGGGGGCGATGGAGGTGAACTCGACGCCGCACTGGTGAAGATGCACTCCAGCACGTCATTCTCTGGACCGAACGGCGGCGCCCCCATCATCCGCGCCGACCGCTGGATCAGCTACTACCTCACCTATCGGCCCACCTCGCCCATGGTGCTGGGTCCGCTGGTGGCGATTGTCGGGCTCATCGGAGGGGCCATCGCCCTCGCCCGTCGCCGCAAGCCCGCCTACGACGACATCGACTGAGGGCAGGGGCCCTACTTGCCGGCGGGCTCGGCCTTCGACGGCAAGGCGGCCGGCGCGACCTTCGGGGCCTCGGGAGCCTCCGGCGCCGGCGATAGAGAGGGCCTCTTGGCCGGAATCGGGCTGGGCTTGCCAGAGCTCCTGCTCGTGGACGTCGGCTTGCTGTCGCCCGCCTCGTCGCCGCCAGACGACCGCCCGAAGCAGTTGTGGTTCCAGATCTGCACGGGGTCGATGCGTCCCGTCTCCCCCGGCTTCGGCGTGACCTGCTTCATGTAGACCATCTTGAAGGTCTTCAGGCGCTCTCCGCCGCGGTGCTCGGCATTCCACTGCCGGCAGACGTGCTTGCCGTAGTACAGCCGCAGGCCCTTGTACTTCTTCAGCCAGATGTTCCGCATGTACTTGCGCCAGCGCTGGCTCGGGTACATCGCAGACACCAGCTCGGGCTGCGTGCGGTCGAGCTCGAGCTCGGTGTTGCCGGGCTTGAGCAGCGGCTTGTGGCCATCGGAGTCGTCGACCGGCACCCACTTGGGCTCGCCGCCCCCCCAGAGGTCGACCTCATCGCCGTTCACGAGCGTGCCGGGCATCACCCACCAGCCGTCGTCCTTGAGGGGGTAGGGGGCGAACATGTTCCAGTTCTGGTCGAGCCGCAGCAGGTGGCCGACCCAGCGGACCTCGGAGGGCACGATGGGGGAGCTGGGGACCTGCTTGCGGATGGTGGACAGGTTCCAGTTGGTGACCAGCAGCAGGAAGAAGAAGGCAAGGCCGTTGTGGTACCAGCGTTCTCGTCGGACGGGACGCTTCACGTCGGGGCGGTCGGTCCAGCCGAGACGGTCCCAGAAGGCGCTGGGGATGAGGGCGATCCAGGCGGCGATGCAGATCCAGGGGAACAGGCCGATCTCGAGACCCGCAAAGAAGCCGAGGTGCAGGGCGATGAAGCCGAACACGGTGAGGGTGCGCACAGGCGCCCGCCAAAACGGCAGGAACAGCAGCACCGGACCGATCCACTCGAAGATGATGGTGCCGAAGGTGAAGGCGCTCGCCCCCCACGGCACCTTGGGGTGGATCATCGGCCACACGTTGGCCACCAGCCAGGCATGGTTGTCGGCGCCCAGCACCTCCACCACGGGCCGGGTGGACATGATCATGTCGCAGAAGGGCTGCTTGCCGAAGTAGTCGATGCTGAGGGCATAGTAGACCGCGCTACCATCCTTCCAGGGGCGACCGGACTTCAAGATGGCCGTGAAGAAGTAGATGTAGGCCATCTGCAGCGCGAAGGCGGCCGAAGCGACCGAGACCACCCTGCTGGCGGCGTGTTTGAGCGTGGGGGTGCGCATGGCATCCACGGATGCGCGGGCGCCGAGCGGCAGGAACAGCGACCAGAACATCAGCAGGCGCAGCACCACATCGCCAGCCTGGAGCTGGATGCTGCCGCGGGCATGCAGCGAGATGACGAAGATCCAGCAGACGAAGTTGGCCAGCTTCGTGCGGAAGCCCACCAGGAACATCGCAGCAAAGACCGCGTTGATGAGGAAGAGGGCCGCCTGGAACTGCCACTCACCGTTCATCATGTGCAGCGAGAAGCGCCAGGTGCCGTCGAGTCGCTCGAGGATGGCCTCGCGGGGGAGCGCGCCGCGGTCGGAGTAGAAGGCGACGAGGTCGTAGGACCGCACCCACAGGTCGCGCAGCAGGATGATGCCCAGCAGGATGCGGGTGACGGCCAGGGCCCTCAGGTCGATGCCAAAGACGTCGTCGACGGCAGTGCGGGCCCACGCAGAAAAGCCGCCGCCCTTGCCCTTTGTTGCCGAGGAGGCAGAGGAGGCAGAGGAGGACGGCGTCTTGGCTTCAGTCGAGTTCGGCACGCGCTTTCCCTGCGGCCACCCGAGTCACCGCGACCGCCACCATAGCGACTGCGCGGTCGACCTGCGGCGCCGTGGGCTGACCCGGGTCAGGGGGTTCACCCGCGGTCGAGCTCGCCGTCGATGATGCGCTTGAACTCTTCGAAGGGCTGGGCGCCGGAGATCATGATGCCGTTGATGAAGAAGGCGGGGGTACCGCTCACGCCAACGGCCTGACCGTCTTCGAAGTCCTTCATCACTTCGGCGGTCTGCTCGGGGTTGCTGCGGCAGGTCTCCCACTTTCCAATGTCGAGCTGCAGCGACTGGGCGTGGCTCATGAGGTCGGCCTCTTCGAGCGCGCGCTGGTCGGACATGAGCTTGTCGTGCATCTCCCAGTACTTGCCCTGCTCACCGGCGCAGTTGGCAGCCACCGCGGCCGGGATGGCCCGGGGGTGGAAGGACAGGGGGAAGTCGCGGAACACCATGCGCACGTCGTCGCCGTAGACCTCCATCACCTTGTCGACCGCTTCGCCGGCCTTGCCGCAGTAGGGACACTGGTATTCGGCGAACTGCACGATGGTGACCTTGGCATCGGCGGGACCCTTGCTGGGGTCGTCGTCGGCCGACACCGGAATGCGGGGAAGCTCGGGCCGCGGCAGGTTGAGCTTCACGCCGTGCTTGGCCTTGATCTCCTCCATGTAGGTGCCGAAGCGCTCGGACTGCTTGCGGCGGGTGACCTCGGCCGCGATGCGGTCGCGCACCTCCTCGAAGCTGGCACCTCGAAGCTGCCGCTGCATCACCTGGTAGAACTCCTGGAGCTCGGCCTCGGTGGGTGCAGCGACCTTGTCTTCGATCTCGGCCTTGAGCAAGGCATCCACGTCGGCATGGCCATTGGCCGCCGCCTCGGCTTCGAGCAGCTTGGTGACCACGAGCTGGTCGAGGCCCTGGGACTCCGCCTGGTACTTGCCGTTGAGGTACTCGACCTCGATCTGCACGAGCTGCACGCCCAGCTCGTCGGCCAGATCGCCGTAGGTGACGCTGCCGCCATTCCAGGTGGCGACCACGGTGTCCCGTGGGGTGGCGCCAGTGGGAGCCGGTGCGGCGACGGCGGGGGCGGACGGTGCCGCTGCGGCGGGAGTGGGCTCGGCGGGGGTGTTCGCACAAGCGACGAGGCCGATGCCAGCGAGGCCGAAGAGGGTGGCGACGCCGGCAACGACGGCGGAGTTGGGACGCATGTGGGACTCCCTGCAGATTCGGTCGGCGGGGACGAGGCCCGGGCCGGAAGACGAGACGGTGGCGGCTAACCCCTCGGCGGGGTCGGGGCCTTGTCGTACCCAGGCTCAAAGCCCCATGAAGATTCCAATGGGACGGTCCACCCGCGCGGCCCACGCCGCCTCATCGTGCGTGGCCCCGGCCTCGTGCCAGTGCCACAGGTCGACCTCCCAGGTGTAGCCATCGGCGGCGAGCTGGTCGGCGAACTGGCGGTTCTCGCAGTAGTTGTCGCTGCCGTCGGGGGCGTCGTCGTTCAAGCCATCGCCGTCGGTGTCGACGCAGCTGCCGCCACCACCCGAGTCGAGGAACAGCGCCGTGTCCCGGTGTCCCGCGGCGGCGTAGAGGTCGAGCACCGTGTCGTTGTCGGTGCCGATGCTGCCCCACCCCATCGTGCCCGACAAGCTCAGAGCGGCGTCCCACTCACCGGGCTGTGCGTGGGCGATGACGAAGCTCACGAGCCCACCGAGGCTGGAGCCCATCAGGCCCGTCTTGCTTGCGGCGCCGTAGCGGGCCTCCATCTGCGCCCGCACATCTGCCACGAGGGCGGCGTAGTCATCTGCGCGTCCGCCGTAGGTCTGGCCGCTGATGATGTCGGTGGTGTGGGTGTATTCGTCGAAGCGGGCGGCGGTGTTGTCGAGGCCGACCACCAGCAGGGGCTGGTCGCCGATGGCCTGGTCGAGCTTCCAGCCGCCGTGGAAGGCCGCGGGGTCGAAGAGGTTCTGGCCGTCGTGCACGTAGAGGGCGTGGGTGAAGCTGGCGCCCGCCGGAACCCAGATGCGAAGCCAGCGGGGGTCGAGGCCGTGGGCAGCCCCCGCAAAGCCCCGCTCCAGGTGCCCGAAAGAAGCCTCTACCAGACTGTTCTCGCCGAAGTCATCATAGGCGTAGCGCCGGGCGAGGGGGTCGGGAATCCAGTCGTCGCCGCTGTTGAACTTGTAGAAGCTGCCGTCGGGCTCTGCGATGGCCACCTCGGCCCACCACAGGTCGTCGGACCGGGACATCGCCTCGCCCGCCCAGCCGTCGTGGTCGCCCGCCAGCCGCCAGTCGCCGTCGCCGCACAAGCAGGCGAACAGGAAGGTGCCATCGTCGGTGGCCACCGGGAAGCCCCCACTGTCGAAGATGGCATCGAGGGCCGCCTCTGCGTCGGTCTCGCCCGCGATGGCGGCCCGGAGCAGGTCTTCGTCGGTGGTGGACGGGGTGGCGGTGTCGTCGGAGGTGTCGGCAGGGAGGCCCGAGTCGCGCCCCTTGCCCGCCGAGCTGCAGCCGATGAGGCCTGCGACCAGCAGGACGGTCAGGCGCAAAAGTCCTCCCCTCCGTCGACGCGGATGGTGTTGCCGGTCATCCAGTAGGTGCCCGCACGGGACAGCTCCACCATGCAGGCAGCGACATCGTCGGGCTCGGTGAGTCGCCCAGCGGGATTGCGCTCGGCAGCGAGCTGCTTGATGCGCTCGGAGCCGGGAATCTTGCGCAGGGCGGGGGTGTCGGTGACGCCGGCCATGATGGCGTTGACGGTGATGCCCCGAGGCAGCAGCTCAAAGGCGAGCTGACGCACATGGGACTCCAGCGCCGCCTTGGCAGCCGAGACCGGACCATAGCTCGAGAACACCCGCTGGGAGCCTGAAGACGTCATGGCGTAGACGCGTCCGCCGCGGCCGAGCAGTCCCCGGGAGACGAGGTCCTGCACCCAATACACGAGGCTGTTGGCCATCACGTCGAGGGTCATGTCGATCTGGCGACGGGCCACGGCTCGGGTGGCGCTGTCCTCCGCGGGCACGAAGGGACGCAGCGTGCCGAAGGCCAGGGAGTGGACCAGCACGCCCACACCGTCGTCTCCCACCAGCTCGGCCACGGTGTCGAGGATGGCGGCGCGGCGCTCGTCGGAGGCGGCGTTGTCGTTGAAGAAGCGGACGGGGACGTCCATCGCCTCCAACTCGGAGACCAGCGCATTCACTGCGACCATGCCCGAGCGGCGGTCGAGGTGGACCCCCAGGATGCCGCAGCCCTCTGCAGCGAAGGCGCGACAGAGAGACGCCCCGAAGCCGGACGAGGCCCCGAGGACCAACACCCAGCGACGGGGCGCAGCCATCTCAGTGACCGTGGCCGTCGTCGGCCGAGTGGCCCTTGGGCGCAGCCGGAGCAGCGGGAGCAGCCGGGGCGCCAGCCGCGGCCGGGTCAGCGGGAGCAGCGGCGGAACCACCCTTGTTCTCGATGGCCGCGCCGTTCTTCATCTCCTCGATGTACTCGGTGATGATGTCCTGCTTGAGCGCTTCTTTGATCTGGTCTTCCACCTCGGCGAGCGGGGTGGCGTCGCGGGTGTCTTCGATCTTGAAGAACAGCTGGCGGGGACCGGCCTCGATGGGACCCACCACGTCGCCCTTGGCGGCGGCGAAGAGGGGCTCGGAGAAGTTGGGGGGCATGCTGCGCTTTTCGATCCAGCCGAGGTCGCCCCCCTTGCCCTTGGTGTTGGGGTCCTCGCTGTACTCGGCCACGAGGGCCACGAAGTCGCCGCCGCCATCGAGCTTGCCCTTGACCTCTTCGGCCTTCTCGGTGGCCACCACGAGGATGCGGGCCTGCACCTGGTCCTGCTTGTACTGCACGAGGTGGTCGTCGTAGTACTGCTGGACGCGGGCGGCGGTGGCGCGCTCCTCGATGACCTTGTTGAACAGGGCGTCGGTGAGGGCCGAGCGGGCGGCAAGGGCCACGGTGGTCTTCACCTCGGTGTCTTCGTGCAGCTTGCGCTTGATGGCCTCGCGGTAGAGCACCTCACCCACGACGACCTGCTCCTGCACCTGGCCGATCTGGCCGGACTGCTCGAGCTGCTCCTTGAGCTGGGGGGGAAGCTGCTTGATGGTGAGATCGACCATCTCCTGGGTGACGTCGTGGCCGTCGACCGTGGCGACGACCGTGCCGCCAGAGGGCATGTCGCCGGGAAGCGGGGCCGGAGCTGCCGGGGGGTTGCAGGCGAGGGCGCCGACAACGGCGAACAGCGACAAGGCGCGGAAGGACGAGGACTTTCCAGAAGACAACTGGGACTCCAACAGGCGGCAGAGGATGAAGGTGGTGCGAGCCCACGGGCAGACCGCCAGGGTCCGCGGGGCGTCGAGCGGCAGCGCCCCTATCTGCAGTCCCCCGAACCCGCCAAGAAAGTGGACTCGGAAAGCCCCTCCTCGTCGCAAAGGTGAACAAGCTCGACACCTGCCGCCACCTCGATGTCCAGCCGGACTCACCGCCGCCTTCGAGGTTAGGGCCCCCGCCATGGCAATCCCCTCCGCACCGCAGCGTCCCGGAAGACGGCTCGACTTCCGCGACCACCGCCGCGAGCTGCACGACAACGTCTACGTCTACGCGGTCGTCTCCCGGCGCTCGCAGGGGCTGTCCATCGGCATCAACCTCAACGCCGACAAGGTGTGCAACTTCGACTGCCCCTACTGCCAGGTCGACCGAAGCGTGCAGGCCGCCCATGGCAGAGACGTCGACATCGCCGTGCTGGAGGCTGAGCTCGACGACCTGCTGTCCCGGGTCGCCCATGGCTCGCTGTGGACTCTGTCCCCCTTCGACACCGCTGCTCCGGCCCTGCGGCGGGTCAATGACGTGGCCTTCGCAGGAGACGGCGAGCCCACGGCCTGCCCCCAGTTTCCGCAGGCGGTCGAGGTGGTGGGCAGGCTGCGGGACAAGCACGGCCTCGATGGCCTGAAGGTCCACCTCCTCACCAACGCCACCCTGCTCGACCGCCCGCGGGTGCAGCGTGGACTGCAGGCGCTCGACGCCGTCGGCGGTGAGATCTGGGCCAAGCTCGACGCCGGCACGCCCGGGTGGTTCGCCCGGGTCGATGGTACCCGGATTCCGATGAAGTCGGTGCTCCGACAGATCACCCATGCCGCGCTGCAGCGCCCCATCGTGCTGCAGTGCCTGTTCTGCTCCTTGGGGAAAGACGCCCCCGACGACGCCGAGATCGCTGCCTGGGCGGGCCACATCGGCGCCATCCTCGCTGCGGGCGGTCGCATTCGCCAGGTGCAGGTCACCACCATCGCGCGCACTCCCGCCGACCCCAGCGTCGGTCCCCTCTCCCGCACCCGCCTTGATGAGATCGCCGACGCTGCCCGCGTTCACGGCGTCGAGGTGCAGGTGTACCCAGGTCTCGCCCCGGCCCCTTCGGAGGCTCCATGACACCCCCTGTCCGGCCCCTGCCCCACGCTCGCCTCGGCGGCGTGCTCGCCTTGTTGGCCACCCTCTTCGCGGTCCCGGCGATTGGTCAGGAGGGCACCCCACCGCCTGTCGACCAGTCCGACGAGTTCACCCTCGCCGAGGACCTCGACGAGACCCTGCCCGACCTCGAGGCGGTGCAGTCCTCCGGTGAGCTGGAGGCGCACCTCAAGAGCTACGGCAACCTGCGTCTGGCCGACGAAGCCCGCATCGTCGACGGCACCCTCATCGAAGATGGCGTGTGCCGGGCCGTCTTCGACAGCGGCGTGATCGTGCCCGTGCTGTCGGGCAAGGGCGAGGTGGCCCCCCGTGAGGTGGGCTTTGTGTTCTTCGGGAAGGGCCGCCTACAAGTTGATCTCAACGATCGCGCCGACGCCCAGCGCTTCGCGAACCACATGGTGATGCAGGCCCACAAGACGCCCGAGGAGATGCGTCCCATCGCCCACATGGAGGCGCCCTACGAGACCACCTTCCAGCGCGCGATGGTGATGACGGCCGACCGCCAGATGGCCGACGTCATCCGCCGCCTCGACCCCATCGGCACGGGCTCCGTGGTCACCGAGATGGTGCTCGACGACGACACCCGCAAGGTGGTCGAGGAGATGGTCATCACCGACACCCGCGGTCGGTTCAAGGCCCGCACCCAGGCCGCCCAGATCTTCCCGAAGCGCAGCCAGGTGTTGCGCACGAGCGGCATCGACACCGTCGACTTCCTCCAGTACGACCGCATGGTGCACGACCTGCTGGGCGAGCCCTGGCGCAACCTGCGCATGATCTCGGAGTTCCAGACCGACGACCGCTTCCATGTGGTCGAAAAGCGCAAGGGCGTCGACAACCCCGATGACCAGTGGCTCACCTGCTTCCGCGACGGCTTCGACCACCGCGGCACCGGGCTGTACTCCACCGCCTTCGTGCATGGCATCACGCGCGACAAGGCTCTGGAGGTGGTCGAGTTCGGCGGACAGCGCTTCCGTCCGCGTCCCACCGATGGTGCGCCCGTGCCCGACCGCCGCATCGAAGCGGTCTACGGCAAGGCCAAGGTCGAGCTCGTCCCCTACAAGCGCCTCAACTACATCCGGCCGCGGGTGAAGTCGGAGATCACGCTGCGGGCCACCGACGACAACGTCCGCCACGTCGTGCTCCGCCTGCCCCGCAACCAGGCCAACAAGGGCTCCTTCAAGATCACCTCGCTCGAGACCCTCGCGGGCGACAAGGTCGACTTCATGGAGCTCGATGCCCTCCAGAGCCGCGCGGCGGGCCTCAGCAACTCCCTGTCTGCCCCCAGCATCGCCCAGGGCTCGGAGTTCGGCGGCGGCGCGATCGTGAACGACCCGTCCTCCACCAAGTCGGCCACTGGCACCGGCAACACGGGCGACATGTCCACGGCGACCGGCTCGCTGGGCGCCAACGCCAACATCGGCTCCCAGTCCTTCAGCCTCAAGGAGCCCACCGGCGTGCCCCAGGAGCTGCTGGTGGTGCTTCCGAAGCCGCTGAACACGAAGGACGAGATCACGCTCAACATCGAGTGGCGGGCCGAGTGGCAACATGGCCAGTGGGACGTCGTGCAGGGCAACACCGACCTCGCCTCGGGCGCCCAGTCCAACGCCTACCGCCCCGCAGGCGCGTGCACCGGTCCCAAGAGCTTCCTGCCCGAGCTGCTGCCGGAAGCCGGTGGCACCGAGTGGGACTTCCAGGTGGAGGTGGGCCTTCCGCCGCGCAAGCTCGAGGCGGCCGTCTCCGGCGACACCGCCCGCACCCGGGTGGATGACGCCGGCTGGCGCTGGACCACCAGCAAGGGCCAGAACATGCGCAAGCCGGCCGTCGCTGCGGGCATCTGGCGGGTATTGGAAGAGCCCGGCGCGGCCGGACTGCCCGCCATCAACATCTACACCTTCCCCACCTGGTCCTCCAACGCGCCCCAGTTCCCGCCCGAAGTGCGGCGCATGCTGCTCTATCTCCGTCGATTCATGAAGCTGCCCAAGTTCTACGAGATCGACGTCTACCAGGGCATCACCGAGCTCAAGGAGAGCCTCTACGCCCGCAACGTCGACCAGGCGGCGGCCAGCATGGTGGGCTGGTCCACCATCAAGGTGGGGGAGACGGTCACCTCCCGCTCCGAGCTCACCGAAGAAAACCCCTTCCGCTTCGAGTCCGACCTCGCCCAGCAGCTCGTCACCCAGGTGTGGGGCCAGGTGGTGATTCCGGCCTCTTCGCGAGACAAGTGGATGGTGCAGTCCATCTCGGATGCCTTCGGGATGTTCTACGCCCGCTCCGCCAAGCAGGAAGAAGGCTTCGAAGCCTTCGAGGGCCGCCTCGAGTACGTGCGCAAGCAGCTCGAAGACCCCCACGAGGACGTCGAGCGCGCCGGCCAGGTCACCCGCAAGGACCGCTTCTTGTCGCTCACCGACGGCGGCTCGATGGCCCGCTTCCGCCAGGGCGTGTTCAAGGACTACGGCTTCTACGTGATGGCCCGCATGTTGCGGGAGCGCATCGGCGACTTCGCCTTCTTCCAGGCCATCGACTTCTTCTCCACCCGCCGGGCCGGCCAGCTCGTCACCACCGAGCAGCTCCAGGAGGCCTTCGAGGCGTCGTCGGGCCAGGACCTCGACCACTTCTTCTCCTACTGGATTCGCGGCGGCTTCGTGCCGAAGGTCACGCTGGAGTACGCGCTCGAGCCCGATGGCGAGGGCACCTTCACCGTCGACGGCTGCATCACCACCGACATCCCCTTCGGCCAGTTCGACATGCCGGTGGCCATCCGCGACCAGAGCGGTGAACGCGGCCTCGGCGGCATGATCATGGTGGAGGACGGCCGCGGCCGCTTCGCCGTGGAGGGTCGCTCGGAGGACGTGGAGCTCGAAGCCGACCCCTACGGCCTCATCCTCAGCTACGGACGGAAGGTGAAGAAGGTCGACCAGACCACCTGCGCCAAGGAGGGCGGCGACCGCTGGAGCATTCCCTCCGACGCCGGCACCCTGCAGCGCGACGCCGACCCCGACGTCGACTACGACCGCACCAAGCGCAAGAAGAAGAAGGACAAGTAGACCAGTCGCTCAGGCCGCCCCGCCTTGCGCCGTCCGCCGGTGCAGGCGGGGGATCAGCAGATCGAGCAGCTCGGCCGAGGGGTCGGCGCCTTCGGGGGCCGACTGGCGCAGGAGCTTCCAGCAGCAGGTCTGGTCGCAAGCCACCAGAGCCCGCAGCCAGCCGTCGAAGTCGTGGAAGTCCGCGAGCACCTCGACGAGGCGGTCGACCGCCTGGGTCAGCTCGTCGACCGAGTGACCCAGCTCGGCATACTCGCCGCGCACCCGGTCGATGCCGGCGTCGAGGTCCTGCCAGCCGCGAAGACGCACCTCCACCGCATGGGCTTCGGCCAGCGAAGACCGCAGGCCAGCGGGGGCCCGCGCGATGACCTTGGGCAGGTCGGCCCGCACGAGGCCGGCTTCGACCTCCTCCCGCAGCGTGCGCAGGCGATGGCCCGCTTCGTCGTCGACCCGCTCCAACAGGTCGGCATGTTCCGCCACGAGGTCGCGCAAGGCGGCGGCGGCGTGGGCCAGCCGTTCGGCCTCATCCGTCGCCCGTCGGTGGCCCTGTTCGGCGACCTCATAGGCCCGCGCGGCACTCTCGAAGCCCTCGTGCCCCAGGGACTCCCGAAGGTCGGCTTCGACCCGCTGCTCCCGCCAACGGGCGAAGGTGAGCAGGCGCAGCGCCTTGTCGGTGGGGGTCTGCTGAAGCGCACGTTGCAGTCGCCGGGCGCGCAGCCAACGGAAGGCGTCGGTGTCGAGGCGGGCCAACTCGGCGGCATGGGCATCACGTCGGTCAATCGCATCGTTGACGCGCCGCTCCAGCGCCCGAATGCGGGCCCTGTGGTCCTTGAGGGCCTCGTCGACCGACACCTCTCCGAGGCGGGTGCGCTCCGCCTCCGCGAGGCGCTCCAGGTCGTCGAGAACAAGCTCCAGCGAGCCATCACCGAGGAGTCTCGCGGCGGCGTTCACCGAGTCGGGCGCCGCATCCGGCAGCAACAGCCTGGCCAGTCGGCGAAGGTGGGGGACGAGGCGGGCCTGATCCGCAGCCAGGCGAGCGCGAATGGCGACCTGACGCGTGAACAAGGGCTGGAGAGCGGCGGTGTCGGGCATGGCGGAAGAATGGGGGGGGGCAGGGGCCTTGCCTTGCGGGCGCGCACAGGTATCCTGCTCGGGGACTTCGGCGGTCCCCCCCCAGCCACCATGCGCAGCTCTGAGACTGGGGAGACAGGTTTGCCTGCGTCACACCAAAGAAGAATGGGGACTCAAGAGATGTGTATTCACCACTTCATCGTCATCGGCGCGCGCGGCCCGGACGACCGCGCACTGCAGGGCACCGAGGCCGACGTGGCAGCCTGGCTCGACCTCGCGCCCGTGCTCGCCGGACCCGACGCCCGCACCACGTCCATCTCCGGTGACGACGCCACCGCCGTCCACATCGAGACCACGGTGGCCGAGACACTGGCGCAGGTCTCCGACGGCGACCAGGTGAGCTTCGTGGTGCTCGGCCACGGCACGCCCGGACCGAAGGGCCGCCGGTCCTTCCTCTCGAATGACCGCCTCACGGTCGTTCTCGACGAGTTCACCCAGACCCTGTCCAACGATGTCGCCGTCAGCTGGTATCTGGAGCTGTGCGGCGAGGCCGGCCCGCGTCGCCTTGTGTCGTCGCTGCCTGCCCACCATGTGGTGCACAGCGCCTGTCGTCTGGATGAGCTGGCCGAGCAGCGCAAGTTCGACGGCCAGTGGCGCGGCGCCTGGAGCTACGCCGTGGCCCGGGTGCTGGAGCAGGCGACCGGTGAAGATGCCGATGGTCGAGCTGTGGTCGAGCTGGACCACGCGACGCTGGCACACCGTGCAGGCCTGATGCTGCAGGCGCTGGGTGTGGCCCAGACCCCGATGGTGGACGGTCCCGAGGCACGGCTGATGGAGCAGGTGGACGGGAGCCAGCGGGCGGTCGAGGTGGAATCGCCGCGGATGGCCATGGAGATGGGTGCGGGCAAGGAGGGCATCATCCTCGACGGCGGCGACGCCTGGATCAGCCTGCAGGTCGACTCGGGCGGCAGCTTCACCTCCAAGTTCCGCACCGGTGAGACCGTGGGCAACATGCCGAGCAACCTCGTCCTGAAGTGGCGGGCGCCCACCACGGGCGAGCTCAACCAGCTCGGTGGTCCCACCATCACCGACACCTCGTCCACCTTCACCAATGTGGGCAGCGTCACTGCGGGCGGCGGACGGATGTACAAATCGAGCCGCCGCATGTTCGTGCTTGCCGTGAAGGGCGGCTTCACCAAGCTCACCTGGTGGACCGAGTCCAACGAACTGGACAGCAACGACTACATCAAGACCGGTGCGGACGACTCGCTGTCCCACATCACCACCGCACCCGGGGCGCCCCCCGGAGGCTGGGAGAAGGCCGTCGACGACTGAGCGAAGGCCCCGTTTTCTCGACCCCGCGCAGGCTCAGTCCTCCGCGGGGTCGCTTGCGTCGGGCCGGCGGTAGGGGGCGAACAGGCGTAGTCCGGTGCTGGTGGAGGCCGTGAGCGGGCGGGTCACGAAGCGCCCGGCCAGTCGACAGAACACCGGGTTGCTGAAGTGGCTCCCACCGCGGCAGATGTACCAGGCGGTGGGATCGGTGGTGACCGTGGCAGACATGGGCGCCCGCTCCCCGTCGGCCACATGCCCTTGCTTGCTGTGCAGGGTGGCCGTGCCTTCTCGCACCTGTCCGGCCGTGCCCAGCAGCCCGAAGGGCCCGACGTCGAGAGGCTGCGAGCCCACCGGGCGTGAGGCGGGCTTTCCGTCGACCTGTCCGCTGTTGCAGTAGCCCGGGTCGAACTGGTCTCCCCAGGGAAAGGCCCGACCATCGACCCCGCGTGCAGCCTTCTCCCACATCCACTCCGTCGGCACCTGCCAGGCCCAGCGGCTGTCGGGTCGGTCAGCCCACCAGCGCGCCAGCCGGATGGCGTTGACGGCCCCGATGGAAAAGGCGGGATGGCTGCCAGGCTGGCGCTTGTCTCCCAACATCTCGTCGGTGACGAACAGGCCGTCCTGCGCCACCACGGTGGGGCGGTCGAGGTAGCGGTTGCCCCATCCATCCACCGTCTCGGGGTGAACCCCCTCGGGGTCGCCGGTGCGCCACTCCCACCACTCATCCAGGGTGAGCAGGTGCTTGCGGACCACCATCGCGTCGACCCAGATCCGGCGCCGGGTCACAGACTCACAGGCCTGCGGGTCGCCTCCGGCGATGAACCAGCCCGCGGGCACATAGACCTCATCCTCCGACAGCAGCCCCTCCGGGGGAAGGTGGATGACCGTGGGCTCGGTGTCTCCGGGGGCCACGCCGCGCCAGTGTTCGCCCCGCTCGATGAACACCGGGTAGCGCACCAGCTGGCGACCAGGGGCCTCGACCTCCAGCATCCAGCTTCCGCGCACCAGCGGGACCTCGCGCAGCGGCGTGTTGCCGAGGTCGCGGCGCTCGACCGGCACCAGGCGCCGCTCCTCCTCGCCCAGGCGCAGGGCGGTCACCCGAGCCCCCGGCGGGTCGGTGAGCAGGGTCACGGCACCTTCGGCCCTCAAGAAGGCCGCCGTGGAGGGGTCGTTCAGCCGCCGCAACATCTCCTCGGCTGCGTGGGCCGCCCGCAGGTCTCGGGTGCGCTCCCCCTGGAGCACCCGGTCCATGTAGAGGCGCACGAGGGCGTCGCGTGCATCCAGGTGCCCGTCCCACAGCTCCAAGGCACTGCGAAGCTGCTGCTCCACTCCAAGCTCGGCGGCCACCGCCTGCCGCAGGGCCTCCTGGGCCTGGGCCTCCACCCGCCAGGCCGGCTTGCGTTGGTCGGGGGAGCCGACCGTGGGCACGACCGCCAGCATCGCGGCCGCTCGGTCGAACAGGGCCTGGGCGTGGGCCTGCAGCCGCTTGGCCTCCGGACCGGCAGCCACCGCCTCCTGATAGACCTTGTCGGCGCGCTCGCGGCGAGCCGTGCCGTCGAGGAAGTCCCGAAGCTGGCCAGAGAGTGCCGTGGCATCGGGACGCAGCGTGCGGCGGGCAGCCAGAGCGCCCACCACGATGTCGGCAAGAGGCGCGGGCACCCCGACAAGCGCCAGGGTGGACGCCGCCCGGTCCATGGCCACCTCGGGCCCCCGCCGCAGCGGAAGCACCCCGGTCAAAGCCTCGAAGAGGGTGACGCCGAGGGCGAACACGTCCGCCGGTGGACCCACCTTGTCCGCCTCCCCGCGGGCCTGCTCCGGCGCCATGTAGGCCGGGGTGCCCACCCGCTGTCCCATCCGAGTGGTGAGGTCCGAGGCGGAGACGGTGAGGTCGACGGGCTCGCGGACAACATCGTGGTAGGCGTCGTTTTCACCCACATTCCGGGCCACACCCCAGTCCATCAGGAGCACCTGTCCAAAGGGCCCCAGCATGATGTTCGACGGCTTGATGTCGCGGTGGACCACGCCCCGTTCATGCGCGCTGGCCACCGCCTGGGCCACCACCAGCAGGATGTTCGCCATGCGGCGCACCCAGCCGGCGAATGCGGAGGGGTCGTCCTCGGCGCTGGCCGGACGGGCCCGTCGCATCACCTGCAGCAGGTCGTCCCCCCGCACCTTGTCCATCGCAAACCACTGGCGGCCATCGGCCAGAGTGCCTGCATCGGCCACCGACACGACCGCCGGATGGTCGAGCTGGGCCGTCACCCGCACCTCCTGCTCGAAGCGCGCGACGTAGGCCTCTCGGTCGACGTGCTCGGCCCGCATCACCTTGAGCGCGACGGCACTTCCAAGCCGGCGGTCCTCTGCGGACCACACCTCGCCCATCGCGCCGCGTCCCAGGAAGGCATCGATCTGGAAGCGCCCGGCGCCGACCGCCATGCCGACGGCCAGCGGGGCGACCTTGGGGGACAGGTCGTCTTCGAGGGTGTCTTCGTCGGGCAGGGCGGAGGTGGCGATGGTGGCACTGGTGGCCGAGGCCTCTTCGGACCATCCGGTGGCACCGGTCGCGAAGGTGCCCTCTGCGTCGAAATAGGTGGGCGTCGTGCCAGCCACGAAGCGCCACGCACCGTCTGCGAGGGGCTCGAAGCCGAGGCTGTCCCAGTCCGAGCGGGGAGACCTTCCAAGACACAACGGCCGTCCCGCCAGTGTGCCGCCGGCCTGCTGGAGAACCTGAACCAGCATTCGGGCCGTCTGCTCGGGACCGGCCGAGGCGGACCACGCCAGTCGCCCCACCCACACGGCAACGGGGCTCTCCACCACCTCCACAACCGCGACCAGCTCACCGTCTTCATCGTAGAAGCCGACCCCCTGGGACTGACCCTGTGGGGCGCCCTCGACCAGCTCGAGGGCATCGGGCAGCCCCGCCGATGGATGGACCGACCGGGCCTGCAGGCCGAGGGTGGTGGCACAGAAGTCGTCGTAGAGCTGGACCCAGTCGGGCATCGGGAGTGGTCCGGGGTGGTTTTCCAGGCGGAGCCGACGCCCGGGGGACAAGCCTGCCACCCGTCGACGGACGGGGGTCGCTCCGGTGTTCGGCACCCAGCAAGGCGTATCAGACGTGGGCGGACGCGGGGTCGGTCGTTGGGGGCGTCGGCGCGAACGGGCAGGACCGGGCGCCCATCGATGGTCCATCCAGCTCAGGAACCCCGCGCCCGGACCGTTGTCGTGGATGGCTCCGGAGCCCCCATGCACCTGTTCGCCATCGTGGTCCCGCTCGCCTCCCTGGCCTCGGTCGACCCGCTCGACACCGACCTGCTGAAGCTCGACGCCGCCCCCGTGCTGTCTGCCTATGGCGTCTCCGAGCTGGCCGATCTTCAGGTCGCCGAGCCGGCCGAGCCGGTCCCGTCCACCCGCCTTCGCCTCGGAGCCGTGTCCATCACCTGGACCCAGGCCACCACCGACCAACGCGCCCACACCGCCCTGTCCCGCCTGCTGCGGCAGCGCACCGCCCACCTCGACCACTGCTCCCACCACGCCCCCGACCACGACGCCGTGCAGGTCGACCTCACCTTCGCCGAGCTTCCTCAGCTGCACGCGGACGGTGCCCCCGAGCTCGCCGAATGCCTCCAGAAGCTCGCGGCCCACTGGCCGGTGCCGGCCGAGCTCATGGGCGCACGGGCGAGCCTGCGGCTGGTGGTGGAGATCGACGCGGAGTAGCTACTCCTCGGCGGCGCCCTGCAGCGACTTCCAGGCGGCCTCCACCTCCTCGATGCGGCGGGCGGCGTGGGCCTGGAGGTCTTCGCTCATGTCGGCGAGGCGGCTGGGGTCGTTTTCCCGCCGCAGCTGCTCCACGCGGGCCTTCACCTCCTCGGGGGTGGCGTCGCGGTCGAGACCGAGCACCTGGAGGGGGTCGCGGCGAAGCTCGATGATCTGCCCCCGAGCCAGGGCCTTGTCGGGCGGCGGCCGGCGGCGGGGAGAGGGCGCTGGCGGGGGCGGAGATCCACCCTTGAGCCGCTCCCTGATCTGGGGATTGCGCCGGAGGATGTCCCACAGCGCGAGCGCCACGAAGGCGGCGACGAACAACATCACCAGCAGGCGATTCACGGGGGCGCTCCGACTCACTGCCGGCGAGGTTGCCGGACACCTCCCCCGCTAACCGAGGTCGAGCGATTCAGGCGACGTCGCCGCCGGGCAGTGCCACCACATGCTGGGTGAGCCGCACCTGGTCGACGTAGCGGATCTCGGCGAAGCGCACGCCCACAGACACCCGCGCGGCGTCGAAGGGGGCGACATGGCGAACCTCGACCGTGACGGGAAGCGGCTCCTCATCCGCACCCAGCCGCAGCCAGCCCGCGGCCGTCTGCCCACCGCCCGTCAGCCCCACCGAGCGCGGCACAAGCAGGCGCGCGCCCGTGTTGGACAGGTCGACCACCTCCGCGGGACGGGCGCCCTCGGGTTCGCTGAAGGTGAAGGTGTAGCCGGTGGCGTCGGCCAGCTGGAACCGGGGCACGATGCGCCGCTCGGAACGCTCGATGCGCAAGGGACGGGCCAGACGCACCCGGTCCTGGGCGCCGACAGAGATGACCCGGCTGGTGAAGCAGTGCCGAGAGGACTCTCCGAGGAAGTACTCGACCGACACAGGGCCCGACGGCAGGGACGTGGCCCGGGTGGCGGTGCGCTGGTCGATGAAGCTGATCTCGCCAAAGCCATCCGCGAGGTCGAAGCGTCCTTGCACCCGAAGCTCCCCGGCGCACAGCACGACCGGAACCGCGTCGAGGGCGGCGAACATGAGGTGGGCATCGATCTCGCCGGGCATCCGCAGGGCGGCAGCGGGCGTGGTGGCCTCTTCGAGCATGGGGTCCTCCCGACTGTTCACCAGCGGTTCGGAAGCTGGCGGCGGATCTGAAGGCGAGCCGCATCGAGATAGACGGTCGTGCGGAGGTTTGTGTGTCCCACGGTCTGCGAATGCTGGTGCCGGCTCTGGCGCTCACCCTGGGTTGCCGGGCCGACAAGCGCATCGACCTGCGGCCGGTCCATGAGCCTCGGGAGGGCCTGCGCTCGGAGGTGGTGGAGGGCGGCGCCTTGTCCCAACGCCTCGCGCCGCCCGACCTCGCAGACCTCGTGTTGCTCTACGGTGGCGAGACAGAGGGCGTTCTCGGCCCCTGCGGCTGCACGGAGAATCCACGAGGGGGCCTGGCCCGCATCCACACCTACGCCGAGGAGACCAAGGCCCGCACGCCTGCCGCCGAGGTGTGGGTGGTGGACGCCGGGGGCTTCCTCGACGGCACGCCCGAGGTGTCTGGCGTGGCCCGCGCCGATGCAACTGCGGCCAACCGCTGGATGGTGCGCGGCTACGGTGCCCTCGACCCAGTGGCCCTCAACGTGTCCTGGAACGATCTCGTCGGCCTGTCCGGCCTGGAGGACACCGGCGGACTGCCCCTGGTGAGCGCCCACATCGAGGGCCCCGCCATCGTGCCCTACGTGCGCCGAAGGCTCGGCCCCCACCGCATCGTGTTCACCGGCATCTCCCGGCTGGGTCCAGAGCTGCTCATCCCCGACGCCTATACGGCCATCGACGGCGAAGACGGGGTGCGCCAGCTCGTGTCTGCGGGCGCCTGGCAGGACGACGACATCGTGGTGCTGCTGGCCCACGGCGCACCGGTGGAGGCGGCAGCACTCGCCCGAGATGGCCTGGTGGACGTCGTCATTGATGCCCAACAGCACCGCTACCGCGACCCGCTCCACCGAGAGGCCGACGCCGTGTGGGCCAAGTCGCACTACCAGACGCTGCGCCTGGGAGAGCTGCGGCTGGGCCTGCAAGACGGTCGGGCCGCATGGGCGCTTGACCGCAAGATCGACCTCGACACGGCCATTCCCGCCGACCCCACACTCGCACGGTGGGCGCGGCAGGCCGAGAAGGAAGCCGAGCTGGTGCGAAAGACGGTCTACGACTTCTGAGTCGCCGCCTTTCGCCGGTTCACCGCTGGATCAGGCAGTGGGGCCGTCGTCGCCGATGGCCTCGACGGGGCAGTTCTCCAGTGCTTCGTAGCACTGGGCGAGCTCCTCTTCGTCGTCGGGCTGCTTGAAGCAGATGTCGTGGTCTTCGTCGTCGCTCATCCGAAAGTTGTTCGGCGCCGCATCGCTGCAGACCGAACACAGGATGCACTCCATGTCGACGTAGAAGGACACGCGCTTGCCGTTGATGGTCTGCTCGCCCTTGATGTTGTCCTGCCAGATGTCGGTGGGATCGGCCACTTGGCTCTCCATGTTCCGGGGGACCACTGGTGTGGTCGGAGTTGCCGCGGGTCTACCCTCACGTCCTGTCTGCGGCAACCGCCGCCCGCATGACTTCACGGACCCGATAGACCCCGGACAGGACCTGGGACGGCTCCGTCCCCCATCCAAGCCCGGACGACCCCGACATGGCCATTCTCAAGATCGCACGCCTCGGACACCCGGTCCTGCGCCGCGTGGCCGACCCCATCGACCCAGAAGCAGTCCGCTCGGCCGCCGTCCAGCGCCTCATTCGCGACCTCCTCGACACGGTCGACGAAGCCGACGGTGCGGGCCTCGCCGCACCCCAGGTCCACGCCTCGCTGCGGGTGGTGGTGCTCCAGCTCGACCCCGAGGTGGGCATGGAGGTGTGGGTCAACCCCGAGCTGACCGCCACCACCGAAGACGAGGTGCTCACCTTCGAGGGCTGCCTGTCGGTGCCCGGCCTGCGGGGACTGGTGGCCAGACCCGCCGAGGTGCATGTGCGGGCGCTCGACCACAATGGCGTGCCTTTCGAACGTCACCTCGAGGGCTTCCCCGCTGTGGTGGCACAACATGAGTGCGACCATCTGGACGGCGTGCTCTATGTGGACAAGGTGGAGCCCAAGACGCTCACCTTCGTCGAAGAGCACCGGCGGTATGGCCGCCTGCTGTGGGGCCCCGAGTCGGACGATGACGGGCCGGACAGCGACGACGACATCACAGACGCCCCCGCTGAAGGCGTCGACCCTGCCGCGGAGGCCTGACATGGGCTGGCTGTCTCGACTGTTCGGAACCGACCCCCAGGCCCGCGTGGACAAGGCCCGCAAGCTGCTGGCCCAGGGCGAATACAACCAGGCGCGCTGGGAGGTCGACGACATCTCCCACCCCGACGCGGGCGCCCTCAAGGCCCAGGCGATGGCCGGGCTGGTGCTCCTCAACCTCGACGAGGCGAAGGCGCGCTTTTCGGCCGGCGACTCGGAAGGTGCCCGCGAACACCTGGAGATCGCTCGGGAGTTCGGTGCGTCCACCGACCAGCTCAAGGACGTCCGTCGGTTCGGCCGCACCCTCCGCGAGAAGGCTGCAGCTGCCAAGGCCGCCAAGGCAAACGTCCCCATCCAACCCGAAGGCGACGACCCGCTGTGGGGCCTTCCGCCCGACGACCCCCGCCTTCGCTACGCCATGCGCCTCGAAGGGTGGCCCGAGGAGCTGCGGCTGCGGCTGTCCAAGCTCGGTCCCGCCTTCGCACAGGCCGTGATGTCCATCGAAGACGGCGACCCCGCCCGCGCCTGGGATGCCCTCACCCCCTTCGCGGCCCAGGATGTGGTGGCCCGCTTCGAGCGTTCCCGGGCAGCCCTCGCGCTCGGGCGCCTCCCCGCCGCCGCCAGCGATCTGGCCGCCTTCGCGGACGGGGTCGGCCACCAGCGCATCTCCGGCAGCCACTCGGCCATCACCCACGCCCAGGTGCTCGCCCGCATCGGCCGGGCCCCCGAAGCCCTCGACCTCCTCACAGGGGTCATCCAAAAAGACGGCTCCCTCGACCTTCGCGGGGCCCGGGCCAGCCTGATGGAAGCCCTCGGCGACCTGGGCGGGGCCGAGAGCGAGGCCGAGAAGCTGCTGCGCAAGGCCCCCAAAGACCAGGGGCTCTACCGCATGCTCGCCCGCGCCCGCGAGGGCCAGGGCAACCGGGCAGGGGCCGTGGCTGCCCTCGAAGCGGGCCTCGCCACCACCTGCTCCAACCCCGGCAAGTGCGGTCAGCAGCCCTATGATGTGCAGTCGGCGCGCATGCTCGCCCGCATCTACCTCGAAGACCGCGCCGAGCCCGAGCGCGTGGAGGAGCTGCTCAAGAAGCTGGCCGAGAACGCCCAGGAGCCCGCCTGGGAGGACCGCTACCTCGAAGCCCTCGTGGCCCGCAACGACGGCAACATGCGGGTGAACGAGATGGCGAGCGCGCTTCGCCAGGCGCTCCAGCCCGGCGACCCCCGGCACGAGTGGGTGGACCGCGCCTTCAGCTCGGCTGCGTAGGCCGGACTCGCGCCGCCATGCCCCGCCGGCTCACCTCTTCGCGGGCGACCCAGCGCTGGAGGAAGTCCGCCTGAACCGCCGGGCTCAGGTCGCCCCCGCCCACCAGGGCCCGGCGCCGCTCGGCCACCCGGAACAGGGTGCAGGCCGCCGCCGCCGCGACGTTCAGCGACTCGGTGAGGCCCCGCATCGGCACCTGGATGGCGCCATCGGACAGCGCGCGCGCCTCGTCGGAGATGCCCACCAGCTCCGCCCCGAAGATGACGGCCACGGGGCCATCCACGGGCACCGTGTCCGGGGTGTGGGCATCGTCCGCGAGGTCGGCGACGTAGATCTTGAAGCCCCGCTCACGCAGCAGGGCCACGCACGGTCCCAGCTCCACATGGCGGTGCAGGTCGAGCCAACGCTCGGCACCCCGAGACGCCCCCTTGCTGGGTCGAAAGCGGCCGGTGACCATGTGGCACTCATGCACCCCGAAGGCCTCGCAGCTCCGGATGATGGCGCTGGCGTTGTGTCGACGGTGGATGGCCTCCATCACGGCCACCACGCTGCCCATCCGGTGGGACAGGGCCTGCTCGATTCGGGCGCGGCGGGCGGCAGCCATGCTCATGGGGACTCCAGCTTCGGCGGGGGGCATTCACTTCAGTGCAAGTGCCCTCGCCTGAGGGTCCCGGGCGATATCCAGGCGGGAGCCAGCGTGCCCGGGCCCGCTGCGGAGCCACGGATGAGCGACACCCCCCCGAAAACCGCCGACAAGGGCAGCACGGTCGCCCGCATGGCCCGCGACTGGCTGCTCGCCATCGTCGTCGCAGTGGCCATCTTCGGCATCATACTCGCGGGCCAGAGGGCGATGGACGCCGGCTCGGCCAACCTCGACGGACCCGCGCCGGCCTTCACGCTCCACACCCTCGATGATGTGGAGATTCCGCTGTCGAGCCTCCAGGGCCAGCCTGTGGTTCTCAACTTCTGGGCGAGCTGGTGTGGGCCCTGCCGTGCCGAGATGCCCGACCTCGTGCGCTTCGCCCGCGACTACCCCAACGTGCAGATGCTCGGCGTGGCGGTCGACTCCGGCAACGCCTCCCAGATGGCAAGCGCGGCCCGTCGCTTCGGCATCACCTGGCCCGTGGCCCCCGCGACGACACGCCTCAAGCGCGACTACGGCGTGAGCGTGCTGCCCACCACCATCGTCATCGACCACGACGGGCAGCTTCACCACAAGCATGTCGGCCAGATGGCCTACACCGACCTTGTCGCAGCGATGCCGTGAGGCTTCAGGGCAGCGGCGAGAAGCCCGCGTCGAACGACCAGCTCCCCGGCGCCGGCCCGTCCTCCAGCCCCGCCTGCAGCACCGAGAAGAAGTCGTCGCGCGGCATGTCGCGGGCGCCAAAGCGGGCGAGGTGGTTGGTGTGGATCTGGCAGTCGATGAGCGAAAACCCCCACTGCTGGAGTTGTCTCACCAACCACACAAAGGCCACCTTCGAGGCGTCGGAGGCGTGTGCGAACATGCTCTCGCCCGCAAAGGTGCGCCCCACCGCCACGCCGTAGAGGCCGCCGACCAGCTGGTCGTTCTTCCAGGCCTCCACCGAGTGCGCGATGCCCATGTGGTGCAGAAGACCGTAGGCGCGCTCCATCTCGTCGGTGATCCAGGTGCCCGACTGCCCCGGCCGCGCCGTCTCTCGACAGGCCCGAATCACCGCAGAGAAGGCGGTGTCCAGCCGAACCTCGTAGTCGCCGCGCTTCACCCGCTTCTTCAGGCTGCGGCCCACCTTGAGCTCGTCGGGCGGCAGCACGAAGCGCGCATGCGGACTGAACCACAGGATGGGCTGGCCCTCGCTGTACCAGGGGAAGATGCCGTGGGCATAGGCCAACAGCAGGCGACGAGGGTGCAGGTCACCACCGACAGCGAGCAGACCATCGGGCTCGGCGTGGCTCGGCGGCGGAAAGACGTGGGCATCTGGCAGGCGGTAGACGGGCACGGAAGGGCGGGCCTGGGTTCAGCGGATGCGCTCGAGGACATCGAGCACGGCGTCGATGTCGGCTTCGGTGTGGGCGGCGTTGATCTGGAAGCGAATCGTCTGGTCGCCTTGGGGGACGACCGGGAAGTTGAGACCCACCACCAGGATGCCCGCCTCCCCAAAGGCCTCCACCATGCGCGTGGTCTTTTCGGTGTCCCGCACCATCAGCGGCACCACGGGGTGCTTGCCGGGGATGGACTCCAAGCCGAGGCGGTCGAGGCCAGCCCGGAACTGGGCGATGCGGGCCCGCACATTGGCCAGGCGCTCCAGGCCCTCGGGGGAGTCGGCGACGTCGACCGCGACCTTGGCAGCGGCACAGTCGGCCACGCTCAAGGGGTTGGTGTAGATGTAGGTGTCGGCCTTTTGACGCACAGCCTCCACGACGGCCTCGCTTGCGGCCACGAAGCCTCCGTTGACGCCGAAGGCCTTGCCGAAGGTGCCCACCACGATGTCTACGTTGTGGCCGCAGATCTCCTCGGTGCCGCGCCCGGTGGCCCCATAGGCGCCGATGCCGTGGCTGTCGTCGACCACGGTGACCAGCCCCTCCTTGAAGCGGTGGCGGTGGGGCGCGAGCGCAGCGTTGATCTCGCCGATGGGGGCGTGGTCGCCGCGCATGGAGAACACGCCGTCGAAGATCACGATGACCCGCTCGATGCCCTCGGGGATGTCGTTTTCGAGGATTCGCGACAGGTGGTCGATGTCGTTGTGCGCGAAGATGGCCTTGTGGTGGCTGGGCACCCGCGCAATGCGCATCGCCCGGATGATGCAGTTGTGGTTGAGGGCGTCGCCGATCCAGAAGGTCTTCTTGTTCTGCAGGGCGAGCGCGAGGCCCAGGTTGGTGGTGTAGGCCGAGTTGAAGATCTTGGCGGCCGGACGCCCACAAAAGGCCGCAATGCGCTCCTCCAGCTCGATGTGGGCGGCATAGGTGCCGTCGATGAAGCGCACCGCGCCGGGCCCGGCGCCGTACTTGTGCGACGCGGCATCGGCGGCTTGCAGCACCGCAGGATGGTGGGACAGCGACAGGTAGCTGTTGCTGTTCATCCGGATGCACCATTGATCTGGCGCGCCGGCGAGCTTGTAGCGGGGACCGAAGGGGCCCTCGGCGGGCTTGTAGTCGACAATGACGCGCTCAGGCGCCTTTGCGCGGCCTTCGGCCTGCAGCTGGGAGACTTCTTGGGACAGGCCGGCGTCGAGCAGGGACAGCGTCATGGGGACCTCGGGGCAAGGGAGGCGGAGTCTATCGAACTGGCAAGGCCGGCGGACCTGTGGAGGTGGATGCGTCGTACACCCGTGGGTGAATCATGCACCCTGGATTCGGATGCGGTGCGCACCCTCTCGCGATGAGGACACGCTGTCCATGCGTTGGCACACGGCGTGCTTTTGGGTCTCGGCACAACGAGGACCGTCCCAATGTGTACCGACCTTCCCCCCCACGCCCGCGTGATCAGCGCGCCCGACCTCTGGATGGAGGGCAGCGCCATCTCCCAGCTCGGCCGCGTCGCCCGCTTCGAGGGCTGCACCCACGCTGTCGGCATGCCCGACCTGCACGCCGGCCCCGGCATCCCCATCGGCGCCGCTCTGGCCTTCGACGACATCGTACGTCCACTGCTGGTCGGCGGAGATGCTGGCTGCGGCGTCACTTTGGTGGGGGTGCCACGCTGGCGGGGCAAGGTGGACAGCCTCGTGCGCAAGGTCGACCTGGGACTGACTGGTCCGGCACTGCCCGAGGTGGACCCGGGCCTCGCCCTGGCGGCGGTGTGGACGCAGGGTCCCCGGGGTCTTTCGCGGGTGGACGGCGTGCCCCACAGCCTCGCAGAGCTCGTGGAGCAGTGGCCGGACGTAGACCCCACCGATGCCGGTCCCCCGCCGCCCTTCCCGATGCTGGGCGCGGCGCTCGGCACCATCGGAGGCGGCAACCACTTCGCCGAGGTGTCCCGGGTCGTGGGTGTGGTGGACCGCTCCGAGGCGGGTGAAATGGGTCTGTCGTCGCGCGGACTGGCCGTGATGGTCCACTCGGGCTCGCGCGGACTCGGCCGCTGGCTCATCGACGGGTGGGGAGACGCGGTGCTCCGAGGACAGGCGGTGGTGCCCTACCTCCAGCAGCTGGCCGGAGCCGTGCGCTTCGCCCAGGCCAACCGGGCGGTGCTCATCTGGCGCATGCTGGATGCCGTGGGGGCGGTGCGGTCGAGCAAGCGCGGTCCGTTGGTTGACATCGTCCACAACACTGTAGTGCAGACCATCTTGGACGACTCCAGCCGATGGGTCCACCGAAAGGGCAGCGCGCCCGCCCACATCGGTCAGCCCACTGTTCTGCTGGGCAGCCGAGGCACGCCGTCCCATGTGTTGGTGGGACAAGGCAACCCAGCGTGTCTACACTCCATCGCCCATGGCGCCGGGCGGAAGATGGCGCGCACCGAGGCCAGGGACAAGCTGCGCACCAGGTACCGACGCAAGTCGCTGTCCCACACGAAGCTGGGCGGACGGGTTCTCTGCGACAACGCCGACCTGCTGTACCAGGAACATCCCGACGTCTACAAGCCCGTGGGCCCGGTGCTGCAGGCCACCCTCGCCAGCGGCGCCGCGCGGCACGTCTGCGCGCTGCATCCCCTGGTCACGGTGAAGCGATGAGACTCCAGATCACCTCCGGACGCGGTCCCGTCGAGGTGCGGCAGTGCGTCGCCGACCTGGCCGCCGCACTCGAAGGGGCCCTACCCGAGGTGGGCTGGACGGTGCTCGGGGCTTGTTTCGGTCCAGGGGACCCACCCGCTTCGGTCGTGTTGCATTTGGAGAAGGGGGGCCCACAAGCGCAGTCGTTGTCTCGTCTGGTGGGCACCCATGCCTTCGTGTTGGCCAGGCGGGGGCGGGGACAACGAAAGCGCTGGTTCGTGGGAGTGGGCCTGGTGGAGGACGGGACCGGTGAGGCCGTCGAGCTGCGCCCGGCTGACGTACGCGTCCGGGCAGACCGTGCGGGGGGACCTGGCGGACAGCACGTCAACACCACCGCCACGGCCATCCGGGCCACCCACATCCCCACTGGACTGTCGGTGCGCGTGGCGCGACACCGGAGCCAATCTCGCAACCGGTCGGCAGCCATGGACTTGCTCGCCCAGCTGCTCGCGGACCGACGGGATGCATGGGAACACCGTGTGCAGCGTCGGAATTGGACCAACCACCACACCCTTCAGCGGGGGCGTCCGGTGGTGGAGTGGCGCAGCAGCCCCGTCCCAGCAGAGGTGGTGGACCGCTGCTTCACACTCCCCTGACGAACCGTCTCGTGGTCCTCCGGTCTGCAGTGCTGCGCATGAGCATCCAGGCCGGTGGGTGAGGTCCAGTCCTCCCAACCCAAGGGCCCATGCCCGCTGCGTCCAACACAATCGACCGGCTGGAGCACCCCATGTCCAACCTTCGTCCGACCGCGGGCGCACGCCCCCTCTTGACCGCCGTCTCCCTCGTCGGCTTCGGACTGCTGGCCACCGCGCTGTTCGTGTCCTCCGTGCCCGCACCGCCCGAGCCCGAGGCCCCGGTTCTCGAGGAGATCGCCGACCGCTTCGTGGCCATTCCCGAGCTGTCGGTCAACCCAGACTCCGGCGAGGGCGCTCGGGCGAAGATGGAGGAAGGCAAGGTGGGCCGGCGCGCCGATGGGGGCCCTGCGCCGCAGAAGAAGCTGGACGCCAGCAGCATCGGCAAGGTCATTGGAGCGAAGGGCCAGCAGGTGGGCTCCGGGGGACTCGGAAGCCGGGGCAGCGGGCTCGGCGGCGGGGGCACCGCAGAAGGACCAGGCGGACTCGGCACGCGGGGAAGTGGCGGGTCGGGCGTCGTCGGCGGCCTCATCGGCACCAAGGGACTAGGCTCGGGAGCCAGTGGCTACGGACGGGGGGGCGCCAGCTTCGGTGCCAAGGGGGTCGCGGCCCAGGGTGCCCACAAGAGGAGACGCACCGCTGCGGCGCCTCGGCCGTCCCCCAGCACGAGCGTCGCGACGCTGCCTCCGCCGACTCCAACAGTCGATGTGCCGCAGCCGGCCCAGACCCGCAGCAGTGTGGCCACGACGTCCGCCGTCGACGAGCCGGGCGATGCCAGCCGGCCCCCCCTCACCTCCACCGCCCAGGACGCGAAGTCCACCTTCGCCGCCGACGTCGACACCGGCAGCTACACCTACGCCCGCCGCATGCTCCGCCAGGGCCAGCTGCCCACCGCCGAGTCCGTGCGGGTGGAGGAGTTCATCAACTTTTTCCGCTACGACTATGCCCAGCCCACCGGCGGCAAGGTGCTCGGCGTCACCAGCGAGCTCGTCCCCCACCCCACGGCGTCGGGGCGTCACCTGCTCACCATCGGCGTCCAGGCGAAGACCGTGGCCAAGGACGCCAGAAGGCCCGTGCGGCTCACCTTTCTCGTGGACACCTCGGGCTCGATGCGGGGCGCGGACCGCCTCGGCCTCGCCCAACGCGCCATGCGGCACGCACTGCTGGGGCTCGGCGACGAGGACACCGTGGCCATCGTCACCTACGCCGGCTCCACCCGGGTCGCCCTGGCCCCCACCCCGGCCACCCGACGGTCCGAGATCAGGGCCGCCATCGACGACCTGCGCTCAGGCGGCGGCACCGCCATGGACTCCGGCATGGCCCTCGCCTACCAACAGGCCGAGGCCAGCTACGCCGAGGGCGCCGAGAACCGCGTCATCGTGCTGTCCGACGGCGACGCCAACATCGGACGCACGGGTGCCGAAGACATGCTGAAGACCATCCGCCGTCACGCCGAGGGCGGCATCACCCTCACCACCATGGGCTTCGGCACCGGCAACTACCAGGACGCCCGCATGGAGCGCCTCGCCGATGCGGGCGACGGCGCCTACGTCTACATCGACGGCTGGACCGAGGCGCAGCGCGTGTTCGGCGAACAGCTCGGGGCCACCCTCGAGACGGTCGGGCGCGACGTGAAGCTCCAGGTCGCATTCGACCCCGCGCGCGTGAAGGGCTGGCGTCAGGTGGGCTACGTCAACCGCCAGATCGCCGACCAGGACTTTCGGAACGACGCCGTCGACGCCGGAGAGGTGGGCAGCGGTCACCAGGTCACCGCCTTGTACGAGCTCGACCTTCGGTCGGGATCCGGTTCGGTGGGCGACGTCCATCTGCGGGTCAAGCCCCCGGGGCCGGACCGTCCAGCCACCGAGTGGAGTGCGAAGCTCACCCGCCGAGCGTCCAGCCGACCGTCGGCCGACACCCGCACGTCCCTGGCCGCCATGCACCTCGCCGATGGCCTGCACGACCGGGACCCCGCCGCACTTCGCCGGGCCCTCGACGCAGCCGAAGCCCTGCAGTCTGCGGGATGCAAGGGCGGCTCGGAGCTGGCGGAGCTGTCCCGGTTGGCACTCAGCCTGATGGACGAAGCGGAAGACCGGATGGCTGCGCGCTGAGGGGCTCCGATCGGCGGGGCGCTCGGCCCGGAACCCCCCGCCCGACCATCATGAGAACGTCCTTCAATAGGATATTCTCACGGACGCCACCCCCAGGTACGCACCTGTCCATATGCCGCACTGTCCATCGTTGCGCTGCAGCCTGTATGATGGCGCGGCCTCCCAGACAGCGACTGTCCCGAGAGGCTCCTCCAGCTCGGAGGGTCCGCGGTGGACCCCACCCTCTCCGACTTCTTCGCCCACGCCGAGCGGCTCTACAAGTCGCTGGAGGACGTGAGCGATCTGGAGGCCGAGCTCACCGCGCTGCTGCCGGAGCTCCGCCGACAAGCCGAGCCCCATCGACTCGCCCACACCCTGATGTGCCTGGCCACCCGACGCCTGTTTTCGGGCGACGCCGAGGTCGCCAACAGGTGGATCGCCGAAGGGCTGGCCGTGGTGGACATCGTCGCCCACCCGCGCACCTACCTCGGCCTGCTCAACCTACGGGGGGTGGCGCACCAATACGGCCACGACACCGTGGGGGCCTTCGAGGTCTACGCCGTGATGCTGCGTGTCGCGACCGACCGCGACGTGCCCATCTACGTGCTGGTGGCCACCGAGAACCTCGCCTACAGCTTCCTGGAGTTGGGGGACTGGCGGGGGGCACTCGACCTGCTCCGGGGCACCGAGGCCCTCGCGAAGGGCCAGGGCGACACCTGGGAAGCCCGGTGGCGGGTGGTCATGCATGCCGCCCTGGTGCATGGACGGCGGCTCGACGAGGCCGAGGTACACGCCGCGCGGCTCGACGTCCTCTTGGCCGATCCCGAAGTGGCCGACCCCCGCTGCCGCTCACTGCTCCACATCAACCGCTGCGACGCCCGGCTGCATCGAGACATCGCCCCCGACATCGCCCGACAGCTCGACGAAGCCCTTCAGCACCGCCAGGAGGAGCCGAGCTGCGGCCTGCCCGAGACACAGGCCCGCATTCGGTGGCTCCGGGCGCGGGCCTGCCTGCTGTCGGGCGAGACGGGCGCCGCGGTCCACCACGCCACCCGCGGCCTCGTGGAGGTCGGAAGTCGGCCCTTCGACACACTCGCCAGCCAGCTTCTACAGACGCGGGCCAACGCTCACCGCCAGCGGGGAGACGTCGACACTGCATGGCGCGACCTCAACGCATCCGCTGAGCGCGGCCGGGCACGGTTCGGCAGCAAGGTGGGCCAGGCCCTGCGCGACCTCGTCGACCGACTGCACGCAGAGCTCGACCACCTGCGCAATGTCGAACTTCAGAACATCAACCAGGCTCTGCGTGAGGCCAACATCTCCCTCGACGTCGCCCGCCGGGCATCGGAGTCCGCCCGCCGCCGCACCGAGGCCGACTCCGACCGCCGCTCGCGCTTTCTCGCCAGCATGAGCCACGAGATCCGCACTCCGCTCAACAGCTTGTCCGCCACGGTCGACCTCCTCGCGGGCGCGCCGCTCGACGAGACCCAGCACCGCTACCTCGAGGTCATCCGCACCTCGGCCGATCTCACCCTGGCCATCGTCAACGACGTGCTCGACCTCGACCGCCTGGAGCAGGGCCACATGCAGGTGCGCTGCGAAGCCCTGCGAATCCCCCACATCGTCGACGGCACCCTGGCCCTGCTTCGCGCGCGGGCCGACAGCCGGGGCGTGGCACTGCACACCCACTACGCCGACAACCTCCCCGAGCAGGTCATCGGCGACACCCGCCGCCTCCAGCAGCTGCTCATGAACCTCGTGGGCAACGCCATCAAATTCGCCCCGCAGGCCCCCGTGGAGGTCCGGGTGGACTGGCGGGCCCCCGATGCGGTTCGCTTCGAGGTACACGACCGCGGAAAGGGCATTCCGACCGAGCACAAGGCCCACATCTTCGACGCCTACGAGCGCGGCACCCGCTCCGACCCCGATGGCTCCGGACTCGGCCTCGCCATCAGCGACCAGATCGTGCAGGCCCTCGGCGGACAGCTCGGGGTCTCGGACCGCCCCGGCGGCGGCAGCCTGTTCTGGTTCGAGCTGCCCATGCCCGCTTGCTGCGAGGTCTGCGTCGACGACGAAAGTGCTCAGCTCGTCGACCTTGCCGACCTCCATGTGCTGCTCGCCGAAGACGACCTCGTCAACCAGCTCATCACCCAGGAGGTGGTGGAGCGGCTGGGAGCGCGTCAGCTGAAGGTGGTGGACAACGGCATCGACGCCCTTGAGCAGCTGGCCACAGGCGCCTTCGATCTCGCTCTGCTCGATGTGCACCTCCCGGGACTCGGCGGTCTCGAGGTGACCCAGCGGCTCCGGGCCCAGGGCGTCGCCACCCCCTTGCTGGCTGTCACGGCGTCGACCCTGCCGGAACACCGAACCGCAGCCTTCGCAGCCGGCGTCGACGGCTTTCTGTGCAAGCCCGTCGGCACCCACGCGCTCGCACGGGCCATCGCCGCCGCCTTGTCCGACCGGAGTTGAACCGGCTCCAGCCCGCCCCCAAGCGCGTGGCGGCGGGGTGGCTCCCCCCGATCGATCGCACAAAGCGGAGCTTTTCGCGGAGGCCCCCGCACCGCCACCTCGACCGGCCCCAGCGGGTGCGGAAGCCCGCGGGGAACACCCACGCGAATCGCGAAGGCGCCTGTCCCACGGGTCTCCCCGAAGGGCGGCCTCGTCGCGTGGAACCGCCCCCGTTCCACGAAGATCGCGATGCAGAGGCTATTCTCGTCGAGACATTCGCGCGGGGAGTACTCGACTTCAGGTGAAATCCAGAGATAGTGTTGGCATGTCAAGACCTTGGATTCGACATGCCAGCCACTCAGCCGGGCCTTCAGACCCGACTCCCCTGTGTCGCGCCTGCCGCGAAGCCCTTCGTGAAGTGGGCCGGTGGCAAGCGCCGGCTCCTCAAAGAGCTGCAGGAGGAGATTCCCGAGCGCTTCGCCCGCTACCACGAGCCCTTCGTGGGAGGCGGCGCACTGTTCTTCCACCTCGCCGGCCGTCGCCAGCCCAACCTCGGGCCGTGGGCGGTGCTCTCAGACGCCAACCAGCGCCTGGTGCGCACCTACCGGGCTGTGCGAGACGAGCCCAGGCGCCTCGTCGAGCGCCTTCAGGAACACGCCGCCAAGCACAGCAAGGACAGCTTCTATGCGGTGCGGGCCCTCGATCCCGACGCCTTCGTCGATGACGTCGAGGTGGCGGCCTGGTTCATCTACCTGAACAAGACGGCATTCAACGGACTGTACCGGGTCAACCGCAAGGGCGGCTTCAACGTGCCCATGGGCAAGTACGCCAGGCCCAACATCTGCGACGAGGCCAGCATCCTGTCGGCCAGCGCAGCGCTTCAAGGGGCCGAGATCCACCACGAAGGCTTCGAGTCGGTGCTCGACCGCGCCGAGCCGGGCGACGTCGTCTACTTCGACCCGCCCTATGTGCCGGCCTCGAAGACCGCGAGCTTCACCGACTACACCCGCGACGGCTTCACCCTCGACGACCAGGCGAAGCTGCGGGATGTGGCCGCCGAGCTCAAGATGCGCGGCCTTCGGGTCATCCTGAGCAACTCGGATGCGCCCGTCGTGCGCGACCTCTACCGCTCGGGCTTCGACCTGCGGGTGGTTCAGTGCGGCCGGTCCATCAACAGCAAGGCCTCGAAGCGGGGCCGCGTAGGCGAGCTCATCATCACCTGACCGACGGTGTGGACGGCGGTGGCGACCCGCACCACCACTCCGACACCAGCTCGACCTCACCCGGCCCGAAGCGGAGCACATGCTTGCCCGCTCCACCCGTGGGGGACCGACTGAGAACCATGGCCAGCACACCGTGGTCGCCAAGGTCGAGCACGCCTGCCACCTCCCGCAGGCTGTCTGCGCGGGCTGCCCCGGGCGGAATCGGGACCGCGCGCTCGGAGCCCAGCAGCCACAGCTCCGAGCCCGCTCCCGGCCGGTGGACCTCCACCAGAGTCTCCAGCCGGTCGTCGCCGTGCAGGTCGTGGGACAGTGCCGCGTGCACCAGGGCACCGGCCTGCGGCTCCCCCGACGTGCCTGGGACACGAACCCGCTCCGCCTCCGTGGCAAGGCGAGGGTCGCGGGAGACCCAGGCTCCAGCGGGCGGCGTCCCCAGCACGCTGAAGGGGCGCCCCGGCTTCGGCTCCGCCGCGGGATCCAGCCAGAGCGTCCATCCAGGCACCGTGCGGCGCTCGAAGCTGCAAGGATGCTCTCCCGGTCCCTCCAGTCGTGCGGTGCGCCCCTGGAAGGTCAGCCCCTGTGCGCCGATGGGCATCCGCCCGATGCAGTCGGTCCCCTTGTGCAGCGCGCCCTCCTCCGAGCCACACACCAGCGGAACCGCCGTCCACTGAATGCCGCCGGCGCCTCCGAGGCTTCGACCCGTCACGCTCATCCACGCGAACTGGCCCGCCGGCAGCTCGATGGCGTCAGGGGGGCGGCTCGCAGAGGGCTCGGGGGGACCAGAGCAGGCCACTGCCGAGAGCCACAGCAAGGCGGCAGCGGGTCTGGACAACATGCCCGGCAGCCTACCGCAGCCCGCCGCAGGACACCTGGCGCAGGACAAGGCACAAGAATCGGAATTCTCCCTTCAGGCAGCGGGCCTGGGTCCGACCCACTGCCGGAGGGATCTGGATCCGCGCGCGCGCCCCAGCCCCGGCGCGAACAGACCCGCGGGGCGTTTCTGTCTTGATTGACCAACTTGAGTCATAGGACTGCTGATCGGGGGGCAGTCCGGCCGGATTCCAGCTCCCGAGACGCCCAGGGCTCACAACGGGGGGAGGCACACTCAGGACAGGTGGACCGCCTCCCTCAGGAGCGGATGCCCATGGGCAGCGCCTGTTCCCACGCCAGTCGCGCGATCCCCCCCCTGGAAAGCAGGCTCGCTGGCGCCACATTCCCGACATTTGCGACAATTCACGCCAGCAGACTGTATCGGGCCATCGTCGGGCGAGCCGCGCCACCGGATGGCGTGGATAGACCAAGCGGTATTGGTAGGATTCGGGGGTGCATCTCACCAAGGGCCTGGCGGCACACGGCCCGGAGACGCAGCGACTCACCGAGCACAATCCGGGCTGTGCGCCTGCCCGTTGTCTTGTCCCCAAGACAGGACGCGCCTCTCGGGAGTCCAACTGAGTGACCCCCGCATCTGCGGTGTCACTCAACGGCAGGCCGTAGACAGTCGAGGCCAATTGTGGGTCCCCTGGCGACGGGCACTCGCAGACACGCTTTGACAGGGCTCGGCGCCGTTCGGCACCATCGAATGGGCCCTCCGAGGGCACATCGATTTCACAGGCTCGCTCGATTCTCGTTCCACTGCCGGAGACGGTATGCGGTATTTCTCTGCGTTCATGTCCTTGGTGACCACCGCCGGGCTCGTTCTGGTGTCGGCCACCGCCCATGCCAGCCCCGGTGACACCGAGTGCGGCGTGGACACCCTTGGTTCCCTCGCTCTCGTCGAGTGCGCGAACCCCAATGACAGCCCCGGCCCCTCCGCTCCGCCGCCGGTCACCCTGTTCCTCGTGCAGGACAGCGCCGGGGTGTCGGCTCAGCTCGACGACGGCACGGTCATCGACATCGATGCCAACCCCGACGGCACGGTCGACTACGCCATCGACGGCGCTACGGCCGACGTCGACGAGGTGGCTGCAGAGCTCGATGCACAGCTCAGCGACGCCGAGCAGGCCGCCATGTCCGAGGTGCTCAACGCCACCAGCGTGTCCGACGGCACCGACGAGCTGGTCGACCTTCTGTCCGAGTGACACCCCGGGACGGGCGCTTGAAGTCCCCGTCCCATCGCCATCCGACGCGTCGGGCGGGCCGCCTCAGAAGGCCTGGCCGCAGGTGTCCCCAGAAGCGGGCATCAGCACCTCCCGACCCGTCGCACCCGACATCACCTGGTCGACCGAAAAGCGCATCGGCCAGGCCTCGTTGCCAAGCCAGGCAGCGGCCTGGTCGGCGAAGAAGGGCGAGTCGGTGAGCGCAGACTGTCCCCCCGGCAGGATGTTCACGCCGTCGACGCCATCGGGTCCGAGTGCGATGGCCATGCGGAACACCGGGCCGCTGCCGTAGGTGAAGCGCTCCGGGTTCCAGCCGAAGTTGGAGGCATCCACGCTCTCGGTGTCGCCGGGACGCGGGAAGCCTTCCATGCCGTAGCGGGGGTCGTCGCCGGTGAGGCCGTCCTCGAGGGGCAGCACATCGGTGGTGATGGAGAACTGGTCGGTGAGGAAGGAGAAGGAGGGGTCGTCGCCCAGGAACTCGGCCAACACGGAGTCGAAGGTGACGGTGTGCCGCAGTCCCCACAGCCAGTGGTCCATCTCGGGGGTGCCGAAGCCGCCGGCGCCGGGGTCGGTGGGCTCGGACTCCAGGAAGTCGAGGGCCAAGGTCAGCGCCTGAAGCACCACCTCGTCGGAGGTCTCGACGGTCTCGGTGCCGAGGACGTCCCAGTAGGCGGACTCCAAGGTGTCTGGGCTCCAGCTCGCGAGACCGGCGGGGTTGTCTGGACCGCGTCCGTCGAACATCAGCTTCAGCGTGCGCATGCGGCTGGTGTTGCCGCTCGTCCGCCACACCTGACCGATGGGCTCGTCGTCGAGCGACAGGCGCCCCAGCTGTCCCTTCCAGGCGTTGAAGATGGTCGTGGCCACGGCATCATCGAGGTCGTCGGTGCCGGGTTCATCGTAGAAGCTCGCCACCCCGGAGGCCGCGATGAAGCCACGGTCCGACCAGGCCGCGATGCGGGTGGCCACCTCGGTGAAGCGTTCCTCATCGGCCTCATACAGGGCCACGGCGCGGGCCTCGGCCTCGGTGTGGAAGTCGAGGTCACGCAGAGAGTCCACGCGCTCGAGGGTGTCCACCAGCTCGGGGGCGAAGACCCGACCGGTGGGGGACTGGTGGTCGGCCTGCAGGTCGATCATGGCCTGCAGGTCGGCCGTGCCCACCATCTCGTCGAGCCGCTCCGCGATGCGGTGCATGCGGGCACCGCCGTCCCAGGGCCCGCCGATGTACCAGTCGTCGTTTTCCAGCACATCGTCGAGGCTGTGGCCAGCGGGGTCGTTGTTGGCCGTGGCCACCCAGCCTTGCGGGGGGTCGATGCTGTAGGGGTACTCCGCGTGGGGGACCATGCACAGCTCAGGGTCCGAAGCGACGGACTCGTCAACCTTCTGGTCGGCGTCGAGGGGCACGGTGAAGCTGCCGTAGCGGTTGCCGTCGATGAGCATGGTGGGGTCGGCGCCATCCGCCCAGGTGCCGTCGGCGTCACGGTCGAGGTAGTCCCGGCAGGGGACGGCCTGATAGCCGGTGTACCAGATGCTGCCCGAGGTGTCGGCGGCCACGATGTTCTGGGAGTAGGCCACCAGACCGCGGGCGGCCTCGTGCATCTCCTCGACGTCGGCGGAGTGGCCCCAGGCGTCGAGAACACCCACGATGCCAGAGGGGTCGAGGCCGGTGTAGTCGAAGGACACCGCGCTGATGATGCCGTCGTCGTCGGTGTCCGCGGGGACCACCCAGTCGTTGCCCAGGCGCACAGCGGTCTCGCCGGCCGCCGCATCCGAGGGCCCGTCCACCTCGTTGCCTTCGATGTCCATCAAGAAGCGGCCATCGGCGGTGATGTAGCGGGTGAAGGTCTCGGTGCGGCCCACGCTACCGAGCACCACCACCTCGGCCACCTCGATGGACTCCTCCACCGCGGACAGGGCCACCTGGGCCCCCTCGAACAAGGTGGCGGCGGGAGCTCCGGCGCTGTCGAGCACGAGCTGCTCGGCATACCAGTCGGTGATGTCGCCACCGAGCTGGGTCTGGCACCAGGCCACATCACCGTTCGTGCCCACGGCCATGTATGGGAAGCCCGGCAGCCCGAGGCCCAGCTGGTGGGTGTTTCCGCCACCCAGCTCGCGGGTGTCGACGCCCACCTGCCAGAACAGGGACGGCACGGTGAGCGGCAGGTGGCCATCGCCGGCGAGCAGAGCACGACCGTCTGCGGTGGCGGAGCTCGCGACGGCCCAGGAGTTGGACCCCCATCCGATCTCGTCGTCGTGGCCCAGTCGCTTCTCCAGCCGCTCCATGCGGTCTTCGAGGCGCGTGAGGACCGTCAGGGGGACGTGGCCAGGTGCCGGCATGGCGGCATCCATGGAGCCCGAGCCCACGTCGAAGTCAGGCGCGCTGACGTCGTCGTAGACGGGCGCGATGCGGGCGTAGACGTCGTGCAGGGCGCCGCCCTCACGCAGGTCGGCCATCTCGGCATCCGGGTCGTAGATGCCCGCAGCGAGGGTGGCGGCCTTGCGGGTGTTGCCGACGTCTTCGGTCTCGTAGCCGAGCTCGTAGACCAGCGAGGCCAGGGCACCGGCGAGGTCGCGGCGAGAAAACGGCTCCATGAGGTCGGTGGGCGTGGTGGCGCCCAGGAGCGGACCCGCCACCTCCAGCTCGGTGGGAGCAGGCAGGGTGCCGGCGGCCACGGCGTCGATGTAGGCGTTGACCCCCTCGGCGTAGGCGTCCATGTGGGCGGCCTGCTCGGTGGAGAGGTGGGCGAGCAGGGTGTCTGCCACATGGGTCATGCCGCTGGCACGGGCGTCGATGTCGGTCTCGAGGGCATCCTGGCCGAGGATGGCGGACACCTGACCGAGGGAGAGGCGGCGGGCGAGGTCCAGAAAGAAGTAGCGGTCCGTGGCGAAGACGAAGCCCATGCCGATGGCCGCGTCGCTGCGGTCCATCGCGTAGATGTGGGGGACGTTGCCTTCGGTGCGCACGACGTGGACGGGACAGTTGAGGGCCGCAAGGTCGAAGCGCGCCGTCTCGGACACGGAGAACAGCTCGCTCTCGACCGCCTCGTGCTTCTCCTCGGTGCCATCCGGGTCGGAGGACTTGCCGTCGTCGCCCTTGCAGGAGGACAGGGTGGCGCCGAGGGCGAGCAGGAGCAGTCCGCGCGAGGCGAGCTGGGGCTGGGACGGGCGCATGGACTCTCCGCGCAGTCGATTGGACGGCGAATGGTGCCCCATCCGGGCCGTCCTGTCACCTCAATCGAGGGAGCGCGGGCGGGCGTTCAGCCTTCGAGCTGTTGTGCCAGAAACACGCGGGCGAAGCGCCAGGAACGCTGCAGCGAGCGCACCGACATGCCCATCACCTCGGCGGCCTCCGGGGCTGTCATGCCGCCGAAGGTGCGGAGCACTGCGATGCGGGCCGCATCGGAGTCGACGGCTTCGAGCTTTTCGAGGGCGGCATCCAGCTCGAGCACATCGAGCAGGCGGCTGGCGCTCTGGTCGTCTCCGAGGCCGGTGAGCGTGACCTGACGCCAGTCGCCCCCCCGCTTCTGCGACAAGCGCCCACGGGCCCGGTCGACCAGGATCTGGCGCATGGCCCGGGCAGCGACCGCGAGAAAGTGCTCCCGGTCGGTGTACTTGCCACTGCTGGAGGCGATCTTCATCCACGCTTCGTGCAGCAGCGCAGTGGGCTGCATGGTGGCGTCACGGCCACCCTTGCGGGCATGGATGCGACCGGCCAGTGCCCGCAAGTGGGCGTAGGTCTCGGGGTCGAGCGGAGGAAGTGAGTCGGACATGCGGTGGCGCTAACCCGTAGGGAGGACGGCAGCTTTGCCGTGCGCGACGCAACTGCGGCCATCCGTCTGTGGGACATTGCCACACCCAAGGCACCCGGAGCCAGCATGTCCGACCGTCATGGCCTGAACACCCGCCTCGTCCACGCCGGCGAGCCCTTCATCCTGGGCGCTGCCGTGCCACCGGTCTTCCGGTCCACCGTCCACCGCACCCTCGGCAGTCCCCGCTACGAAGACCTCGCCTACCCGCGCCTCAGCAGCCTGCCGAACCACAAGGCCCTCGCCGACAAGCTGGCCGCCGTGTGTGGCGCCGAGCGGGCCCTGGTGACCGGCAGTGGCATGTCCGCCATCTCAGCCACCTTGCTCGCCCACCTGTCTGCCGGCGACCACGTCATCGCCCAGAAGTGCGTCTATGGCGGCACCCACAGCCTCCTCACCCGCACACTCGCGCGAATGGGCATCGAGACCACCTTCGTCGATGGCACAGACGCCAGCGGGTGGTCTGCCGCGCTCCGTCCGCAGACCCGAGTCGTGTACACCGAGACCCTGGCCAACCCGCTGCTCACCGTGGCGGACCTCCGGGGAGCGGTCGCCTTCGCCCGGGCCCACGACCTTCTGCTGGTGGTCGACAACACCTTCGCGAGCCCGGTGCTGTGCCGCCCTCTGGAGCTCGGTGCAGACCTCGTGGTGCACTCGGCCACCAAGTTCCTCAACGGCCACTCCGACCTCGCCGCCGGTGTGGTGGCCGGGCGCGCCGATGCGGTCGACGCCGTCCACAAGACCCTGAACCTGCTGGGGGGGCACCTCGATCCCGAGGGCTGCTTTCTGCTCCACCGGGGCCTGAAGACCTTGTCCCTCCGCGTGCGGGCCCAGTGTGCCAACGCCCGCCGGCTCGCCCGCTTTCTCGACGCCCACCCGCGGGTGCGCACGGTCCACCATCCGAGCCTGCCCAGCCACCCCCAACATGCTCGGGCCACCGCTCTGATGAGCGACTACGGCGCCATGTTGGCCGTCGAGCTCGAGGCCGACGCCCGGGCCACCCAGGCCTGCATCGAGGCCGTGGAGGTGGTGGTGTGCTCGGTGTCGCTGGGCGGGGTCGAGAGCCTGGTCACCCGACCCGCCGCGACCTCCCACGCCGGCATGACCGCTGCGGAGCGGGCCTCGGTCGGGGTGCACGACGGCCTGGTGCGCCTGTCGGTGGGAATCGAGGATGTCGCCGACCTGGAGGCCGATCTCGCCCAGGCGCTCGACGCCATGCCCCCCGGTTGAAGGGCGTCGAACACCATTCAGCCAACGGCGCATCAGCCGATAGTGGGGTGATGCGTCGATTCCGACGCGCAGGCACGCGAGACCACGCCGATGGGTCGCCGCCCCCGAAAGACCCTGCTGCTCGTCGCTCTGGCCACCCTGGCCGGGGTGTTGGTGCTGCCCTTCGTCGCCGCGAACCACTTTGTGGAGCGGTACCGCGCCGAGGTCGACGCCGACGTCCGCAGCCAGCTCGAGGTCATCAGCGCCACCAGCGCCCGGTCGGTCGACCTGTGGACGGAAGGGCAGAAGGCCGTCGCCAACCAGCTCCTGGAAGACCCGGACCTGCAGCGCGCAGCCCGCGACCTCCTCGCCCCGCCAGGTGGCTCCCCGGCCACAGCGACCGACCGGACCGCGCTAGAGGAGGCCATCGCCGCCCACGCGCCCATCACCCATCACCTCACCTTCCTGCTGTCCGACCCCACCGGCGAGGTCGTCGCCGCCCAGGAAGACCGCTGGGTGGGCCAGACCGACCCCATTCACGGCGCCGTAAGGCTCACAGACCAGCTCGCACAGGGCCGCGTGGCCGTCGGTCCGCCGCTCGCAGGTGGCATGGACCTCCTCCGCGACGGTGCGTGGCGACCCGACCAGCCGGCCCTGGTCGTGGCCATCCCGGTGACAGAGCCTGCCGGAGGCCTGCTCGGCCGACTCCTGTTGGTGGTCGACCCTGCCGCTCAGCTCACCGCATCGGTGGAGCTGGCCCGACCGGGCAACACCGGGGAGACCTACCTGGTGGATGGTCAGGGCCACATGCTGTCGCCCTCCCGCTTCATGCCCCGCACCGACTGGCTGGCCGGACTGCCCATCCAGGTGGCACCGCCCGGCGCCGAGGCCGGCACGCTCACCCGTGCCGCCACCGACCTGCGCGCCGGCCTGTCGGGCCAGTCCCTCGACGCCTACGACGACTACCGGGGCGTTCCCGTGGTGGGGGCGTGGCGGTGGAGCGAGGGGACCGGGGTGGGAGTGGTCACCGAGCTCGATGCCGCCGAAGCCTTCGCCAAGGCAGAGGGCCTGTGTACCCTGCTGTACGGGCTGGCCGTCGCCTCCGACGCCCTGCTCCTGTTGGTCGGGCTCCTCCTGCTTCGACAGGGCTCCCTGGAGCGCCGGGCGCGCGCCGAGCTGCAGTCGATCGTGGATGCCGCGCCCGTCCCCATCAGCGTGGTCGACGGCCAGCAGCGCATTCTCCGTGCCAACCGAGCCGCCGCCAGAGTGCTCGGGGCAGACCAGCACCAGCTCATTGGTCGCACCCTCGACGACGTCCTCCCCGAGGAGCTCTGGAGCGCCACCGTGCCGGCCCACACAGCGGCACTCGCGGGCGAAGGCGTCGTCCACAGCGATGAGCGCGCCCCCACCCCGAACGGGCTTCGGATGTACCGCGTGGTCCGCACCAAGGTGCCCATCGGCGGTTCCGACGCGGTGTGCGCCGTGTCGGTCGACATCACCGAGCAGCTCCAGGCCCTCCAGGAACAGCAGCGCCTCAACGCCGCCCTCAAGGAGTCCTACGAAAAGCTCGAAGACCGTGTGAAGGCCCGCACCCGGGAGCTGGAGGAGGCCACCGCCGCACGCTCGGAGTTCCTCGCTCGGATGAGCCATGAGCTGCGCACACCGCTGTCTGGAGTGCTGGGACTGTTGGAGCTGGCGAACGCCGAGCGCCTGCCCGAGAGCGTGGGCGCCTACATCCACCGGGCCCACGGCGCCGCCCAGACCCTGCGCGGTCTCATCAACGAGGTGCTGGACTTCTCCAAGATCGAGGCGAGCGGCATCCAGCTGGAGGCGATTCCGTTCGACCTCAGAGAGGTGCTCGAACCCCTTGCAGCCATCGTTCTCGGCGGGCCCTACGCCGGCCAGGTGGAGCTGTTCATCCACCTCCATCCCGGTGTGCCCTCCCGCATCATCGGCGACCCCACCCGCTTGCGACAGGCCCTCACCAACCTCGTGGGCAATGCCACCAAGTTCACCGAGCGCGGACACATCGTCGTGGTGGTCGAGCCCATCGACGACACCACGGGCGACGACCTCCACCTCGCTTTTCGGGTGGAGGACAGCGGAGTGGGCTTCGACCCGTCCCACGCCAAGCGCCTCTTCCAGCCCTTCAGCCAGGCCGACGGTTCCATCACCCGACGCTACGGCGGCACCGGGCTGGGCCTCGCCATCACCCAGGCCATCGTGGAGGCCATGGGCGGAAACATCCGAGCCACCAGTGTTCCCGGCGAGGGCTCGGTCTTCGCCTTCGATGTCCATGTGCGCCAGAGCTCGGTGGCAGGCATGCCCAGTGCTGCGAGCATCCAGAGGGCCCTGGTGGTGGACGACGAAGCACTGGCGCGCCTGGTCGCCTGCGACCACCTCGCCGCTCTGGGCGTGCCCACCGAGCAAGCGAGCGACGGCGTGGATGCCCTGCGCCGCACGCTGGAGGCGGAGGCGGCCGGCAGTCCCTACGAGGCCCTCATCGTCGACCAGCACATGCCCGGCATGACCGGCACCCAGGTCGCCCGCGCGGTCCGGGAGATGGCCCGAGACGGCACCTTGTCGGTGGCCCCCATCTGCGTGCTCATCACCGGTGGCAAGGACGAGTCCGCCCCCTTCGACTGCGACGAGAACCTCGAAGGGGTCGACGTCAGGGTGAGCAAGCCCGTCTACCGCACCGCCCTCGAGGACGCGCTGCGGGCGCTGGGTGCGGAGACCCACTCCTTGCCGGCCGAAGACACGGTCTCCCGGTATCCTTCCGCCCGGGTGTTGATCGCCGAAGACAACGAGGTGCTGCGCATGGTGGCCTTCGGTCTGCTCGAGCGCCACGGCATCGTGCCCACCTTCGCGGAGGACGGGGCAGAGGCGGTGCTGCTCACGACCCAACAGCCCTTCGACCTCATCTTCATGGACGTCCACATGCCCCGCATGGACGGCTTCGAGGCGACCGCCCTCATCAAGCGACAGCACGGCGACAGCATCCCCATCATCGCCATGACCGCCGATGTGCTGCCCGAGACCGCCACCCGCCTCCAGCAGGCCGGTGTGGTCGGAAGCGTGCCCAAGCCGGTCGTTCCCGAGCTGCTCGCCGAGGCGCTGGCCCGGCACCTGCCCCACCTCGCCCAGACCCGTGCGACCCCGAGCCCGGACACCGGAGACATCCGCTCCGCCGGTTGAGGGAAGCCAGGCCCGCTCCCGCTGTGCTACGGCACCCCGGATTCCCCGGAGACAGGCATGAGTGGTCCCCTCTCGGCGCTGCGTGGCCCGATGGTTCGGTTTGCGGACAATCCCTGCGTGGCCGGTCCGAGTGCCCTTCAATACGACACCGACGGCCTGCTGGTGATGCAGCACGGCCGGGTCATCGCCCGTGGCCACGCGCCCGACCTCCTCGACGCGTGGAAGGACCGGGTGCAGCCCGTAGACCATCCCCACGGCCTCATCGTGCCGGGCTTCGTCGACACCCACCTCCACATGCCCCAGGTGGGGGTGATGGGCGCCTACGGCCGACAGCTGCTCGACTGGCTGTCCGACTACACCTTTCCCAACGAGGCGCGCTTCGCCGACCCCACGGTTTGCGCCGACGAGGCCCGCATCTTCGTCGATGCCCTGCTGTCCCACGGCGTCACCACCGGCTGTGTCTTCTGCACCATCCACCCCGAGTCGGTCGACGCGTTGTTCACCGCCTCCGAGGTCCACGGCATGCGCATGGTGGCCGGCAAGGTGATGATGGACCGCAACGCCCCGGCCGACCTCAGAGACACCGCACAGTCGAGCTTCGACGACAGCCTCGCCCTCCTCCAGCGCTGGCATGGCCGCGGACGCGCCCGCTACGCCGTCACCCCCCGCTTCGCGCCCACCTCCACCGAAGCCCAGCTCGAAGCCGCACAGGCGCTGGTGAAGGCGGCCGACGGTCTGCATGTGCAGTCGCATGTCAGCGAGAACCCAGACGAGGTGGCCTGGGTGCGGGGGCTATTCCCCCAAGACGACCACTACATGGGTGTCTACGCACGATACGGCCTGGTCGGTCGCCGAGCGATCCACGCCCACGGCGTCCACCTCACCGATGCCGAGTGGGCGCTGCTTCGAGACACCGACACCGCTCTGTCCCACTGCCCCACCTCCAACCTCTTCCTCGGGAGCGGCCTGTTCGACCTGCGCCGGAGCATCGAAGATGGCGTGCGGGTGGGCCTTGCCAGCGACATCGGGGGCGGCACCAGCCTCAGTCCGCTGCGCACGATGGGCGAGGCCTACAAGGTGGCCCAGCTCAGGGGACACAGCATCTCGGCCGCCGAGCTGTGGTGGCTGCACACGGTCGGCGCGGCGCGCGCACTCGACATGGACGACGAGGTGGGCGGTCTCGATGTGGGACAGGAAGCGGACGCCGTGGTGCTGGACTGGTCCGACGTGCCGCTGTGGGCCCACCGACTGTCGCGGGCCCGGGACGTCCACGAGCAGCTGTTCTTCCTCGCCGCTTGCGCCGACGAGCGGGCGGTGGCCGAGACGTGGGTGGCCGGCAGGCGCGTCTTTTCTCGGGACGGAGAGGCGGCGACCCATTAATTGCTGTACGAATGTTCAGGAGTCTTCATGGCCATCGTTCAGTCCCACCGCACCGGCACACCTTGCTGGGCCGACCTCGCCACCACCGACCTCGACGGCGCCCGTGCCTTCTACGGCGCCGTGCTCGGGTGGTCCTTCGACGACCAGGGCGCCGACTTCGGCGGCTACAACATGTGCAGCCTCGACGGCGAGCTCACCGCCGGCATGGGTCCGCTGCAGCCCGGCGGCTCTCCTGTCCCCTGCTGGACCCTCTACCTGGGCTCCGACGACATCGAGGCCAGCTCCGCGGCCGTGCAGGCAGCGGGCGGACAAGTCGTCGTCGAGCCCATGCAGGTCGGCGAGCACGGCCACATGCTCGTCGCCGTCGACCCCACCGGCGCGGTCTTCGGCATGTGGCAGCCACTCCAACACCACGGCGCCGGGCGCTTCGGGGAGACGGGCGCGCTGTGCTGGGCAGAGGCCAATTCGCCCGATGCAGGGGTCGCCGCCACCTTCTACGGGGCCATCAGCGGCCTGGTGCCCACCAAGATGGAAGGCATGGCCTACTTCACCCTCAATCACGGCGAAAAGCCCTACTACGGAGTGCTGCAGATGACCGAGGAGTGGGCAGGCATCCCGCCGCACTGGTCGGTCTACTTCGTGGTCGACGACGCCGACGCCACAGCGGTCCAGGTGGCCGAGCTGGGTGGCCGTGTACACCACGGTCCCTTCGACACCCCCTTCGGTCGCATCCTCGTCTGCGCCGACCCCCAGGGCGCGATGGTCACCCTCATCCAGCTTCCCGAAGGCGCCTGACTCCAGGCCACACGCCCCCGACCGGTGTGATAGGGCGCGGCGCCTCGGAGGCAATGTGTCCGCACGCTGGTCGGTCGTCCTGCTCGCTCTGTTCGCCGTCCTGCTGGGTGTACCGGCCTGCGACGACGGTCCCGCTGCCGAGGTGGAGGTCTCCAAAGCCACCCACCAGGACGTCATCGTCATCGTCATCGACACGCTCCGAGGCGATGCGGTCGACCGGGCCCGCACCCCGATGCTCGACCAGCTCGTCGAAGCAGGACAGTCCGCCCACGCCTGGGCACCCGGCACCTGGACGGCCCCCAGCACCTTGTCCCTGATGACCGGCAGCCACCTGCGCGACCACGGCTGGGACCTCCCCTTCCCCGACAAGCTCGACCCCGGCGAGGTCTACCCATCGCTCGACGACCGCACCACCCTCGCAGAGGTGATGAAGGCCGCGGGCTACCAGACGGTGGGGGTGTACGCCAATCCACTGCTGACTCGAAAGCTCGGCTGGGAGCGAGGCTTCGACATCTGGCGCCGCACCACCGATGTGAAGCTGCCCCGTCGGCTCACCAAGGCGATGTCGAAGGTGAAGGCCGACGAGCCTCTGTTCCTCTACGTCCACTACCTCGGGCCGCACCAGCCCTTGCGTCCGAGCCAGGCGGCCGGCGACTACTGGGGCGTCGACTGGGACTTCCTGTCCCGGTACCGCAAGGGACTCCGGCGCAAATTCATCAAGAACGGTCCCCAGCACGGCAAAGACCAATACTACCGGCTCTACCACGCCGAGGTGGAGGACTCCGACCGGCGCCTGAAGAAGCTGTGGCGTGTGCTCGGTCCACGCGCCGACGACGCCCTCGTCATCGTCACCAGTGACCATGGCGAGATGCTCGGCGAGCACGGCGTGTTCGGCCACGGCTCCCACGTCTGGGACCCCCTCACCCGGGTGCCCCTCATCGCCAGGGGCACCGACGTCACCCTGCCCAAGGTGATGAGCACCACCGGCATCCCCGACCTCGTGACCCGGTCGGTGGGCATCGGGGTGGAGTGGCCCGAGACCGTCGAGAGCGCCTGGCCTCTGGTCTCCCAGCGCGAGGGCAAGATGGCCGTGTCCGCCAACGGCACCCTTCGCGGAGTCTGGAACGACGCAGCCAGCCGCGAGGTGGCCGTCTTCGACCTCAACACCGACCCCCAAACTCCAAGCTCGCACCCAAGCCGCACCAGCCATGGCAAGCGCAATCATCACCCCGGTGGTCAGCTCTTTGCTCAGCACCGAACCGAGGTTTTTCAAACTTACTTCGCCCACGGCCATTGCCCGGATAATAGTGGTGGTGATCTGTGTGCCACTGTTACCTCCGGTCCCAATCAACAACGGAATAAAGAATGCCAGCGCGATGGCCGCTTCCAGTTGCTCTTCAAACGCTCTCAATACCGTACCGGTGTAAGCTTCGGCCAGAAACAGCGCCAACAACCAGCCAATGCGTTTTTTCCACAAGTTCCAAGGAGAGGTTTGCAGATAGCTGGCATCCAGCGGCATTGACCCCCCCTGCATCGCCGCATCTTCTGTGGTTTCCTTTTCCAGGATATCAACCGCGTCATCCAGGAAGAAGAAACCAACCAGCAAACCATTGTGCTCGACCGGTAACACCGTAACATCCAGATCCAGTAAGCGGCGTGATGCCTGCTCCTGATCCAGAGAGACATCCAGCACCTCGCCTTTGGGCTGCATGATGTCGCTCAGGGTTTGATCTGCCGACGCAACCAGCAGCATTTTCAGGCTGATTTCACCAACAAGCTGACCGTACTCGTTCACCACATACATATTATTGAGGTGATGGTGCGGTGTATCCCAGGCCTCATAGAGTACCTGTTTCGCTTCGCTGAGACTTTGGGTCACGGATAAGGTCAGCACATCTGAGTGCATGTGGGCGCCGACCGATTCGTCCGGCCAGTTCAGCTTGCGTTGCAACTGC
>ENA-OWNT01000798-OWNT01000798.1-seawater-metagenome-genome-assembly--contig:-NODE-798-length-55533-cov-10.450303_pt1 | contig 55533 bp, 58 predicted proteins | sample MGYA00238136_ERZ651165 | MGnify/ENA primary metagenome ERZ651165 (study PRJEB26861, sample SAMN08777766) | seawater metagenome | isolation source: coastal seawater | place: USA: Florida | collected... | reverse complement strand
GTGCAGGGCAAGCTGGACATCCTTGAACGCCACGGCCTCAAAGTGTGGACCATCTCCAACCACCTCAAGGGCCAGGCCGTCTGCGACGACCCGATCGACGAAAGGCACCGCGGCATCCTGCCGGACGTCGTGTGGGGCGACGGCGATCCTGAAGGGGTCCGCCGACGTGCCGCCGAGGAACTAAAGAACACCGCGCGGCTCGCCGCCAAGCTCGGCGTGAAGACAGTGACGGGGTTCACGGGATCGTCCATCTGGAAGTACGTGGCGATGTTCCCGCCTGCCTCCGAAAAAATGATCGACGCCGGCTACCAGGACTTTGCGGACCGGTGGAACCCCATCCTCGACGTCTTCGACGAGTGCGGCGTCCGGTTCGCCCACGAGGTGCACCCGTCCGAGATCGCCTACGACTACTGGACAACACAGCGCACGCTGGAGGCGATCGGGCACCGCGAGGCCTTTGGCCTGAACTGGGACCCGAGCCACATGGTGTGGCAGGACATCGATCCCGTGGGGTTCCTGTGGGACTTCAAGGACCGCATCTACCATGTGCACTGCAAGGACACGAAGAAGCGGCTCGTCAACGGCCGCAACGGCCGCCTCTCATCCCATCTTCCCTGGGCTGATCCGCGCCGCGGCTGGGACTTCATCTCCACCGGCCACGGAGACGTGCCGTGGGAGGATGCGTTCCGGATGCTGAATGCCATCGATTACCGCGGTCCGCTGTCCGTGGAGTGGGAGGACGCCGGCATGGACCGGCTGGATGGCGCCCCCGAGGCGCTGGCGTTTGTCCGCCGGCTCTCCAGCTACGAACCCTCAGCAGCGGCCTTCGACGCCGCATTCAGCACGAAGTAGCGCACAGCAGAACGGCCGGTCCCGGGTACTTCGGGGACCGGCCGTCCTGCTGTGCAGTTGTAGTTTGAGCTTTGATCAGACCGCAGCCCGGCCGGCCGGCGCTGACCCCGCCAGGCAAGTCTCCGCCAGTGCCAAATGCCTGCACGTCATCTCCGTCGGGTCATCCTGCAGCCACTCGTGGCCGCCCCATTCGCTGGTCAGCGTGCCTGTGAAACCTTTCCGGCCGAGCAGGCTGCCAAGGTCGCGCAGCGGCTGCGAAACCCGGCCGCCGTCGTCGTCCAGGTCCCAGAACTTCAGATGGAAGGCACCCACCAAGGGGAGGATGCCCTGAAGGTCTGCGGCATCGCTGCGGCCGAACCGGATGAGCAGGTTCATGAAGAGGGTATGGATGCGCGGCGGAACGCTCCCTGAGCGGAGCAGTGCCGTGACGGCGTCGAGCGTGGCGGGGTCCCGCCAGTCCTGCTCAAGGCGCAGCAGGAGTCCCGCGGGAACGCCTCCCCGCCGGAGCTCTTCGAGATAGCTCACGGGAAGAGCCGGCATCAGCATGCTGATGTCCACGAGCAACCGCACATGGTCATCCGCAAGCTCCGCTATCGCATCCAGGGCGGGCGCCACGGCGGGGTTCCGGGAAGTCTGCTGCCCCTGGATCTCTTCGTACAGGACCAGGTCGAGCTCATGCAGCAGCGGCTGTACCAGCCTGAGCAGTTCGGTGCCCGCCTGTCCGATCGGTAACCGGACTCCGCTGGCTTCCACCCGCCGGGCGGCGTGCAGTTGGGGGATCAGGAAGTCCAGGCGCTCCTGAAGCGAACGGCGTCCGGTTGGCGCTGTGAAGTCGTCCAGGCTGGCACCGACTATGCTGACACGCCCCCCTTTTGCGGCCAGGGAATGCCGCAGTTCGTCCACCTCGGCGTCCTCCGGAGCGGGGAAAGACCGCCACAACAGTCCCGGTTCGAGCTCTATCGTCTTCGTCACGGAATCCGCGATACCAGTGACGATGTCCTGGGCCGTCCTCCGGGCGGCCGTGATCTCCGGAGCCCAGTTGAAAGAGCTGGCGCAGAGCGTCCAGTTGCTTGGAATCGCGGGGGCCATAGCCTGCCTTCCCAATTATGCTTATTAATGACAAGCTTATGTCACTTTTAGGATAAAGGATCGAAGCCATGTTGCAAACCGCTCTGCGCGAAGATGCACTGACGGCCACACCCGGAGGCTTTGAGCTTCGCGTGGGCCTTCCCTGGATCCGCTCGATGCCCTTGTCCGGCGTGGCTGGCCTCTCGGTTGAACTCGACGGCGTTCCGCTGGAAGCAGGGGAGTTGACGGTGGTTCTGGGCTCCCGCAGCGTGCCGGCAGATTCACTGCGGGCCGAGCCCGGTTGGTGGTTCGTGCAGGACAGGCTGGTCCTGGCCGGCCGGCGCGAACTTCGCGGCGGTGCACACGCCGTGGCCGTCAACTTCCAGATGCTGGTGCCCTACCTGCAGGCCGGTCCGGGCTCGCCGCTGGTCCTGCCGTTCCATCTGGAGGCCGGGCTGGAGCTTGGCGGGGCGCCAGTGCCCAGTGTGTCCCGCGACGTGGCCTGAGCAGGCTCAGGCCACGCAATGGACTCTAAGCCGGAACGGCGGCGCGTTCCGGGGACGGCCGGCCCTCCGCGAACCAGCGGGGGAAGGTGACGTCGAACAGCTGCTCGCGGGCCAGTTCAGCTCCGCCGCGCAGCGGTTCGCGCTCATCGTTTACCGAGAGCGTGATGGTAAGGTCGCGGGTGGCCAGCGGCAGTGACAGTTCATAGACCCGCTGGCGTACCTCGGCCAGGAACACTTCGCCGGCGGACGCGATGGCGCCGCCGATCACAATGACTCCTGGATTGAACATGTTCACCAGGGCTGAAATGGTCTCGCCTGCCACCCGTGCCGACTTCTGGATGAGGGTGATGGCCAGTGGGTCCCCGTCGTGGGCTGCCAGGGTGATGTCCTCGAGGGTCAGCGCTCCCTTTTTCGCCTTCGGGGCCAGGGAGCTGCCAGTACCTTCTTTGATGGCCTGTTCGGCATCCCGGACGAGGGCCCAGCCGCCGGCAACCGCTTCCAGGCAGCCGATCTTGCCGCAGCGGCATTGTGCGTCGGAGTCGGAAACCCGGACGTGTCCGATGTCGCCGGCGGCCCCGTTGGCACCGCGGTGAATCCTGCCCTTGGACAGCAGGCCCGCTCCAACTCCTGAGCCGATCTTGCAGTAGATGAGGTCCGCCAGGGAGTCGCGCCGCCGGGCACGTTCGCCGAGGGCAAGCAGGTTGGAGTCGTTATCTACCCATACCGGTGCATTGAACCGTTCCTCGAATGGCGTGCGGACATCGTAACCGCTCCACCCCGGCATGATCGGGGGCGCCACTGGCTGCCCCGAGGCGAAGTCCACCGGACCGGGAAGCCCCACCACCACACCCCATACGGGCACCTTGGCGTCCTTCTTCAGGATGTCGTCAATCAGGGACATCACCGCGTCGATGGTTTTCTCCGGACCCTGCGCGATATCCCAGGCGCGGTGCGTGTGTTCCAGGATGTCGCCGTCGAGGGCCGCTACGCCAACCCTCATATGAGCCGCTCCGAGGGCACAGATCACGATCCGTCCCTGCTCCGAACGGAAACGCAGGGTCCGGGGCGCGCGGCCCCCGGACGAGGCCCCGAACTCGCCATCGCCGAGGAAGCCCATCTGGATGGCCTGATCCACGCGCTGACTAACAACGCCTCTGCCCAAGCCGGTGACCTTGCCGATTTCAGGGCGCGTGGTGGCCTCGCCCGTGCGCACCAGGTTGACGATCCGCAGGAGGCTCGTTACTTCATCCGTCTGTGCTCCAAAGCGGAGGGTGGAGTCTGTCGTCATGGCAACAATTCTCACACATTGGAGCCGACTAAAGTGCGGCCTGATGCGACTATAGCTAAAACTTTCCATACTTATGAATAATAAAAACATAAGAAGGGAGGCAACGATGCCTTGGAACGTAGGTGTTCTTGGAGCCGGGCCGGGTGTCGCGGCTCTTCACCTTCCGGTGCTGGGAAGGCTGGCGGAGCTGTTCAGGGTGGTACACGTCGCCGATGCGGGAAGCGGGCGCGCCCAGGGTCTGGCTGAGCAGCTTGGTGCCCGGTGGTCGGAGGGCGAGGCTGAACTGCTCGCGGACGTGGAGGTGGACGTGGTGGCCGTGTGCAGTCCGCCCGGTGAACATGGCCGCCAGATCCTGGCGGCAGTTGCCGCGGGCAAGCGGGCAGTCTTCTGCGAAAAGCCGTTTGCCACCAGCAGGGAAGAGTCCGAAGCGGTCATTGCCGCATGCCGGGCCGCAGGCACTATCCTCCTGGTGGGAACCAACCACTTGTTTGATGCGGCATGGGGGCGCGCAAAGCATCATCTTGTTGCCCTCGAGGGCCGGGTGCAGACACTCTCCGTAACGCTGGCGCTCCCGCCGAACGACAGGTATCACCGCCTGGTCGCAGAAGGAGGCCCTTTTCAATCTGGGCGCCGGGGACGTCCTGACCTGAACGATCCTGCAGTGGCGGCCGACGTCTTGAGGCAGTTGCTGACGGGTCTCGCGATCCATGATCTTCCCGCCATTAGGGACATTGCGCCCGGGCTCGACGAAGTGGTTTACGCAAGAGTCGCACCGCCGATCGGTTACCTGGTGGGATACCGGGCAAGCGGGATCCTGGTCCAGTTGGCGCTCACCATGCTGCCGCAAGGGCCGGATGCGCTCTGGCGGATGAGCGTCGCCACCTCCCACGACCGGATCGAGGTCAACTTCCCACCCGCCTTCGTTCATGCCGGAAGCGCTACCACCCGCGTTCGAAGCGTGGACGGGCAGTGGACGGAGTACCGCCGGGATCCGGACGACGGCTATGTGGCGGAGTGGCGTCTTCTTGCATCGCTCCTGGAGGGTGCGGCCCCGGTGGAGTACGACGAACTGCTGGCCGACTCGCAGTATGCAATCGACCTCGCCGACGCTGCCGCCGCGAAAGTCCTTGCAGGTGTGTCGCAGTGAATCCCGCAGATCGAGGGATCGGCGTCTGCACGGCGCTGCCTGCCTATGTTGCCGCCGTTGCCGAACTACCCCTCAGTGCTGCACTGAGCAATGACCTCAGCGGCGCGGTGGCGATAGTGCCCGGATCCGGCGATTGGTGGCAGGGCATGCTCGCAGCCCGGGCGGGAGGAGCAGCGGCTGTGGTGATTGCAGACCCGGAAATGCTTCCGCGGGAGGCGCTTGAATCACACCCGTGGCCAGCTGACGTCCCGGTCATCGTTGAGCGCCCCCGCCTGCGCCCCGACGTTGTTGCTGATGCGGTTCGGGCAAGACGAGGTAGTCCGGCCCGGATCGTCACCGTTGAGTGTGCTGCCCCCGCGGCAGGCCTTGATGCCGTACTCCGCGACGGCCTCGGGTGGGCGCGGTTCCTGGTCCAGGGATCGCTGACGTTTCGATCGGGCGCTGCCGCGGCCCAAGGCAGGATCGCACTCCTGGACTCAGCCGGGCCCGCCGGTGGATCAATTCTTACCACCGTTGCGGGGGCAGCGGCCGGGGGCCTTCATCCCGGAGGCCTGCTCCAGCTGTTGGCCCTCGGTGAGGTGAGGACGGAAGTGATCGTGGACCAGCCTGCCGGGCTGACGCGCCTGGAGACGTCCACCGAGGACGGGGCGTTGAGGGCTCCTGAGCGCTTTGAATCATCAGCCCGTCTTGCGCTCCGCCGGGCTCTTGTTGCCTGTTCGTCGGGCCAGCCCGTCACGGATCTGGATGACCTGCTCGAGGACACTGCCCTCACGTGGGCTATACACGGCACGTGAAAGGGAAATCGCCAAGAAGATGCCTCATTCCGGCATTCTTTTGTTGCTTTTAGACTAAAGTGGGGTATTGTGAGTGATGGCGCCGGGGTTCCTTCCGGACCCGTTCTCCGTCGTGATGGTGCGCCGGAGGCACAACACGTCGCGTCGACGGCCCGATCGTTCGGGTAGATCACTATGCCACTTTCGCCTTTGAGACTCCGTCTCCTTGTTATCTCCCTCCTCACGGTCTCTTTCCTCGGAGCCCTGGACCATACTGTGGTGTCCACATCCCTGGCCACCATCGCCGGTGAGCTGGGCGCCCTGAACCTGATGAGCTGGGTTGTTGTGGGGTACACCCTCGCCAGCACCGTGCTGCTGCCGGTGCTCGGCAAGCTGGGTGATGTGCTGGGAGCGCGGCGGATCTTCCTCGGTTCACTGGTCGTGTTCCTGGCCGCCTCCCTGGCCTGCGGTTTCGCTCAGGACATGGCGTGGCTCGTCGCGGCGCGTGTCCTGCAGGGGATGAGCTCCGCGGGCCTGCAGCTGATGTCCCAGACCATCATTGCCCGGGTCACCACGCAGCGGGAACGGCCGCGCTACATGGCCATCATTGGTGCGGCTTTCCCTATCGCGATCCTCGTTGGCCCCCTGCTCGGTGGCGCCATCACCGATAACTGGGGTTGGTCGTGGGTCTTCTGGATCAATATTCCGGTCGGCGCAGCGGCCCTGGGCCTTGCGTTGGTCGCTGTTCCGCACCTGGCACCGGGGCCCATGCCGCGCCACTTCGACGTCGCCGGGGCTGCTGTCTTCACCACTGCCCTGGTGGCCCTCGTGCTCGCCGTCACGTGGGCTGCTGAACGGAGCGCCGGCCCTGCCGCCTCGGCGGCGCTCGCATTGAGCGTCCTGGGCTTTGTCGCCTTCTTCTTTATTGAGCGGCGGGCTCCCGAACCCATCGTGCCGCTCCACTTCTTCGCCAACCGGACCATTGCGGCAGGCACTGCATTGTCGGCGATCATCGGCGTCGGGCTTTTCTCCATCACTGCCTACTTGCCGACGTACTTCCAGATGGCCTACCAGACCACCGCCACGGTGTCCGGGTTCGTCCCCATCGCAACAGTGTTCGGCATGCTGATCAGCAACCTGCTCACTGGATGGCTGGCCACCCGGACCGGGCGATACCGCATCTTCCCAATCCTGGGAACCTCTCTGGGAGCGGCCGGACTTTCTGTGATGGCCATGCTGCCTTCCGGGCTTCCGCTGTGGGTTCCCATGATCGTTATGGGTGTGGTTGGCATGGGCACCGGCGCGTTCATGAGCCTGATCGTCGCCGTGGTCCAGGGCGCCGCTCCGGCCAGCCAAACCGGCGCCATCACGGCAACCGTCAACCTGGTGCGGCAAGTGGGATCAACCGTCGCCACCGCGATTATCGGCGGGGTGATCGGCTTCGGCGTGCCGGCCCTTCTGCCGGCAGGTCTTGACGCTTCCACACTTACGCCGCACCTGGTCCACGGAGCGGCCCCGGCCGTCCAGGTCACCATCGCTGAGATCTATGGTGCTGTCTTCACACCCATCTTCATCGCCCTGGCGGCCACCTACGCCGTGGGCATTGTCGCAGCGGTCCTACTCCCGCACGGCCGACTTTCCGACGAACCGGTTCCCGCCCCCCAAAAATCTTCCGAAACCCTCTCGGCCTGATCTATTCGAAGGAGACATCATGTCCAATCCCACTATTGCCATCGTCGGCAGCGGGCCCATCGGTTCCACCTATGCTCGGGTGCTCCTCGAGCGGGTCCCTGAAGCCCGGGTGGTGATGTTCGAAGCCGGGCCGCAGCTGACCGACGTTCCCGGCGAGAGTGTCCGCAACATCCCTGACCCCGATGAAAAGGCCCGTGCACGGGAAATGTCGCAGGGACCGCAGGCAGGCGCCTACCGTGAGACGCTCGGAATCCCTGCCTCGACTGTCACCGAGGGAATGTTCACCGCCCGCCAGGGCACCCATCTTCTCGATTTCGGTGGAACCGGCTCCGCCCACGCCTCGTCTTTTCCCGCAGCGGCTGCGGCCACCAACGTCGGCGGCCAAGGTGCGCACTGGACCTGCGCCACGCCGTCGCCGGCTTTCAGCGAGAAGATTCCGTTCATCCCCAACGAGGAGTGGGATGAGCTGATCGGCCGGGCAAAGGAGCTGCTGCACGTCCACAGCGCCGCGTTCGCCGACTCCACCGTCGGTGAAGCCATCAGGTCCCTGCTTGACGAAGAGTTCGGCGCGGAACTGCCGGAAGGATACGGCGTTGGCACCCTTCCGGTTGCCGGCGACCCGCAACCGGACGGCTCCGTACGCTGGGCGGGCGCCGACGTCGTCCTCGGCCCGCTCCTCGATAAGGACAGCCCGCTCTCGAAGCAGTTCGAACTCCGTGACCTCACCCTGGTCCGCCGCGTGGAGCTGGACGGACATAGGGTTACCGGGGTGGCCGTCCAGGACCTGCGCACGGGAGAGACGTCATTTGTGGCCGCGGACGTCGTTGTGGTGGCTGCGGATGCCTTCCGCTCCCCGCAGCTCCTGTGGGCTTCGGGCGTGCGACCGCAAGCGCTCGGCCACTACCTGACCGAGCATCCCGTGGTCATTTCCACGGTGGCGCTGGACGCCGAAAAGATGCGCCGCTTCGCCACGGAGGAGGACCTCGCCGCCGAACTGGCCCGGCGCGCACTGAGCCCGGCAGACCCTGTTGCGGCAGTGAACCGCATCCCGTTCTCTGAGCCGGAGCACCCCTTCTCGGTCCAGGTGATGTATTCCGAATCGACTCCGTTCCCGATGGAGCCGGGAACCCCGTACTCCGAGAACCGCTGGGGCTACGTCAACATGGGCTACGGGATGCGCAAGCACCCGCGCTACGAGGATGCCGTGACTTTCGACGACGACGAACCGGACTACCGCGGATTCCCGAACATGAGCATCGAGTACGCACTCACTGAACGGGAAGATGCGGAAATCGCCGAGGCCACTGAGCGGTTGCGGCGTGCCGGCAAGGCCCTTGGCGCCTTCGTTGCCGAGCCGCGCCTCATGCCGAACGGCTCGAGCCTGCACTACCAGGGCACCATGCGCATGGGTGAAACCGACGACGGCACCTCAGTGGCGGATCCATGGTCACGCGTGTGGGGCTACGAGAACCTGGTGGTGGGCGGAAACGCGCTCATTCCGACGGCAACGGCCATGAATCCCACGCTGATGAGCGTGGCCATCGCCGTTCGAGGCGCCCGGAAAGTGGCTAAAGAGCTTGGTTCGGAGGATGCCTGAACGGACAGCTCTTGGGACGTCGGGGCCACCGGCCGCTAAGACGGCCGGGCCCGGAGCACGGATAACCTATGGGTATGAAGAACCTGGACCTGAACCTGTTGCCCCAACTGCAGGTCCTGCTGGAGCTGCGGAACGTTTCCCGGGCGGCTGAAAGGCTCCAGCTCAGCCAGCCGGCCACCAGCGCCGCGATGGCCAGGCTCCGGCGCCATTTCGACGACCAACTCCTGGTGCGGAACGGCCGGACGTATGACCTCACGCCCTTCGCGCAGTCCCTGGTTCCGCTGGTTGATGAAGCAATGCTTCACATCCAGCGGGCCACGCGTGTACGGTCCGGGTTCGACCCCGCCACGAGCGAGCGGGAATTCATCATCGCGGCCTCGGACTACGCGGCGGCGCTGATTGTGGGTCCGCTGCGGGGGATCCTGCGCGAGGCTGCCCCCGGCGTGTCTGTGGATTTCGTTCCCACCTCCAAGTCCGGGATCCAGGGCCAGATGGCCGACTACTCTAAAATCGACCTTCTCGTCGGGCCCACGGGCTACCACATGCAGGGGGCCAGCAAGCAACTCTTCCGGGACAGCTTCGTGGCTGTGGCTGACACCGGAAATCCCCTGCTCCAGCAGCCCCGGCTCACGCTGGAGGACCTGGCCACTGTTCCCCACGCCGTCGGCTATTTCGGTGAGGGAATCAGCACCCCGGCGGACAAGCTGTTCGAGTCGCGAGGCATTCAGCGCCGCGTGGCGGCTGTGGTGGCCGGGTTCCTGTCCCTGCCACTCCTGGTGGAAGGCACAGACCTCGTGGCGCTGGTCCCGGGGATGCTGGCAGCACGGGCCCAGCGCGGTGCGGAAATCGTTGTGCTGGGCTTCTCTGAAGGCGCTGAAGCGTCCCTCGTGGAAGCAATGTACTGGCACCCGTCCCAGACGGAGGACCCTGCCAGCGTCTGGCTGCGTTCCGTGGTCCAGCGGGCCTGTTCGCGGCTGCACGAACTTTTCCCCGTCGCCGCCCACCCGGTGACTATCCATGCGGCGGATACCAGCTAGAGCCAAAGCGTCATTCCCCGTCCGGACCGTCCCTGCGAAAGTTGAACAAACGCACTTTTCGAAAAGGATCCCCCATGCCCGTCTCCAGCCAGCGCCTGGCCGGCAAAACCGCCGTCATCACCGGAACGGCCAGCGGCCAAGGCAGGGCAGCGGCGCTCGCCTTCGCTGAGGCAGGGGCTTTCGTGGTCGGCTGCGACATGGACGACGACGGCGCCGCGGCCACCGTCCATCAGGTCACCGCAGCCGGGGGCCGGATGAGCAGCAGCCCGGTGGACCTCACGGACGAGGCCGCTGTGGCGGCATGGGCGCGGGACGTAGCCGCAAACCACGGCCAGGTCCACATCCTGTATGCCAACGCGGCCGTCACCCGCTTCGCCCCGGTGGAGCAGCTCACGTTTGCCGACTGGAAGTGGAATGTTGAACACGAGATGGACGTGGTGTTCCTCCCCGTCAAACACTTCTGGCCACAACTGATCCGTGCGCAGAACGCCGCCATCGTGCTGGTGGGATCCACGGCAGGAGTCACCGGTTCCATGACCAACGGCCGGCTGGCCCACACCGCCACGAAGGGAGCCGTCGTGGCAATGACCAGGCAGCTCGCGGCCGAAGGAGCTCCGCATGGACTGCGTGTTAACACTGTCAGCCCCGGAATGATCCGCACCGCAGCCACCGAGGGCAACCTCCTGGCCGCCGACCACCCCATGCGGTCCATCGCCGGCAGCATCCCGCTGGGCCGGATCGGCACGCCGGACGAAGTGGCCAGGTGCGCGCTGTTCCTTGCCTCCGACGAAGCGTCATACGTGACGGGCGCCAACCTGATGGTCGACGGCGGCTGGTCGGCGGTGCTGCCGGGCTAATGGGGAGCGTGCACTACGTCAGCGCATGGCGTCAGAAACAGACTTTGCTCCGCCGTGGCCTGACTGGCCGCCGTCCACCGGGATCTCGGCACCGGTCACAAACGAAGCGAGCGGGCTGAGGAGGAACAACACGACGCCGGCCACCTCCTCCACGCTTCCAGTGCGCCCCAGCGGGGTCTCGGCCATGGTCGCCTGCCTGAACTCGGACTTAGCGCTTGCCGTCATGGGCGTTTCGATGAAGCCCGGGTGGACGGTATTGACGCGGATCCCACGCGGGCCGAGTTCCATGGCCGCCACCTGGGAGAGCCCCCGCAAGGCCCACTTGCTGGCAGTGTAGGCCACCGGGTAGTGCGCGGTCAGGCCCGCCACGGAGCCCACGTTCACAATCGCGGAGCCACCGGCCATCAGCGGTGCGAGCGCCTGGATCCCCAGCAGGCTTCCGGCGACATTGACTTCATAGACGCGCTGCAGGTCAGCCACGGAGGCATCCAGCAACCGGCTCCGCTGGGTGATGCCTGCATTGTTGACCAGCCCGTCCACCTGCCGTCCCTTGGTTTGTATCCAGTGCGCGAGATCGGACCAGCCGGAGGGATCGCTGACGTCCAGCTGCCGGTACACCAGCGCACCGGCCGTGGACGAGGACAAAGGGGCCAGCCCAGCAGGAACATCCGCCATGATGTCTGTGGCAATGACGCGGGCCCCGGCCTCCACCAGCATGCGAGCCTCGGCAGCGCCCTGGCCTTGGCCAGCGCCAGTGACCACCACGGTCCGGCCCTCGAGCTGAAGGGAGACCACCCTAAGTACCGGAAGGAACAGCAGAAGCAACCCGGTTGCGCGGACGCTGCCGGGCACGCACACGGGTCCCGGCGTTGCGGCGTTCACCCACGGTGTTCTCGATGCTGCCGATGCCTTCCACCGTCATACGGACCACATCGCCGGTCGTCAGCGGCGGGGGAGTCTTTGAGCCGTTCCGCCCCCAGGGCTCCGCGAGGCAACCGCTGCCGCACGTGCCGGAGCCCAGCACATCGCCCGGGCGCACCACGGAATCCTGCGAGGCGTACGCCACCAGCTCGGCGAAGGGCCAGCCCATGTTGGACAGCAAGTCCTGACCGATGGCTTCGCCGTTGACTTCCACGGCCATGGAGATCGGCAGGAACCCCTCGGCGTCGTGCAGGTCCTCGAACTCGTCAGCAGTGACAAGCCAGGGACCCAGCGTATTGGCGAAGTCCTTGCCCTTGCAGGGGCCCAGGCTGACTTTCATCTCGCGGCGCTGCAGGTCCCGCGCCGACCAGTCGTTGAGCACGGTATAGCCGAAAATGTGCCGGTGCGCCTCCGCTGCAGTCAGGTTCCGGCCGTCGCTTCCTGGGACGCGCCCGACGACGGCGGCGACTTCCGTTTCAAAGTCCAGGTCATCGCAGCCGGCCGGGATACCAATCACCTCGCCGGTCCCCGTCACGGTGTGCGGGTTCGTGAAGTAGAAGGTGGGTGCCTCGTACCATTCGGGCACCACGCCGGCCACGCCGTCGATGCTTTTCCGCACGCCTTCGACGTGTTCCTCGAAGGCCACAAAGTCCCGGATGGTGGCGGGCACCAGTGGGGCGAGCAGCTGCACGTCGGCCAGCGGAACGGCCGGGCCCGATCCGATGGTCTGCCGGGCAAGACCCAGCGTTTCTTCCAGCCCGGCATCCAAAAGGGTCTGGACACTCTGGCCTGCGGGCAGGGCGTAGCAGGTTCCGGCGTCAACGAAGCCGGACTGCGTCCCGCCGTCGTGGTTCCAGCGTGCGATCTTGACCATGAAAGGGTTCCTTAGGCTGTGCGGCGGGCGGCGAGGGCTGAAGCGGGCGTGATGCCCAGGGCAGCGGCGTTGCCGGCCAGCACCCTGGCCTCGTCCGCGGCAGGAAGCAGTGCATCGATGACCTCCGCCACGGGGCGGTCGGAGCCCATGTCGAACGGGTAGTCCGAGCCGAGCAGCACCTGTTCCGGGCCCGCGGCGGCCACGAGGGCCCGCAGCTCAGCCGGGTTGTGGACCAGCGAATCGAAGTACAGCCTCTTCAGATACGACGACGGCGGCTGGGCGCAGCCGCCTGCTTCCGGCCGGACCCGCCAGGCGTGGTCGGCGCGGCCCAGGCTGGTGGGAAGGTAGCCGCCGCCGTGCGCTGCCAGAACCTTGAGGTCCGGGTGCCGGTCCAGGACCCCGCCGAAGATCAGGTGGGACAGGGCCACCGCGTTCTCGGCTGGCTGGGAGACGGTGTTGGCGAGGTAGAAGCGGTCCAGCCGTTCATCGAGTGAGCAGCCGAAGGGGTGCAGGAACACCAGGGCGCCCAGTTCCTCGGCCCGGCGCCAAAACGGTTCCAGCCGGGGGTCGGAAAGTTCCACGGTGCTGCGGTCAGGATCGCCGGGAGTGGCGGCGAACGAGCCAATTTCCACGCCAAGCAGCCCGCACTCCAGGACGGCGTGTTCCAGGGCTTCAACCATCAAGGCTGGGTGCTGCAGCGGGACAAGGCCAAGTCCGTTGAGCCGCTCCGGCGCGCGGTCCACGAACTCCCGCACTGCCTGGTTGGCGGACTTGGCCACCTGCAGGGCCAGCTCGTCTGGGGCGAAGTAGTAGAAGTGCGACGGCGACGGCGAGACCAGCTGGACATCCACGCCTTGGGCATCCATGTCAGCCAACCGCCGGTCCAGATCCGTCAGCTGCGGCCAGCGCTCCTTGATCATCTTGCCGGACGCGGCCATGGATTCGGGTCCGTTGCGGCGCACTTCCAGGGCCTGCTGGGCACCGAACCCCGCGGGATCAGCCTCGGCCACCAGCTGCTGCAGGGCCGGAAGCAGGATGTGGGCGTGGACGTCCACGGTGGGGGTGGGTCCTTCAGCACGGTGGGTGTTCATGCGGGTTCCTTCAGCATGGTGGAAAGGGAGTGCATCAGGCCGGGTACGTCGGCGTCGCGGACGCCGTCGAGCATCCACTGGCCCAGCTGGACGGAGGCGTTGACCACGGCCTTTGCCCGGTCCAGGCGCCGGTCGGTGAACTCCTTCCACAGGGTCTCCGTGATGTGGTCGGCGTTGATCAGCAGCTCAGTCAGCACGGCCGCGTCTTCCAGCGCCATGGCGGCACCTTGTGCCACCGTGGGCGGGCAGCTGTGGGCGGCATCGCCGATGATGACGGTGCGGCCGCGGTTCCAGGGCCCGTCGACCAGGTGGGTGGTGAACCAGGTGTAGTTGATGCGGGCACTCTGGTCCAGATTCGCACGGATTTCGTTCCACGGGCCGCCGTAGGCTGCGGCGAGCTCCGCCATGATGCGGGGGCCGTCCTCGTGTTTGCGCTCCTGGGCTTTTTCCACCAGGTAGGCATAGATGGTGTCGGGGCCGGTGGGGCAGTAGCCGGCGATGAAACAGGGGCCGCCGTAGGTAAGGTCCGTGCGGACCACGTCCTCGGGCCGCTCCACGAACGCGCGCCAAATGCCCATGCCTGTGGGCGCGGGCTCAACGTCGATGCCGATGGACTTGCGGACCGCGGAGTGCAGGCCGTCGGCGCCGATCAGGAGGTCGTAGCGGGCGGTAGCGCCGTCGGCGGTGCTGACGGTGACGGAATCGTCGTCGTCCGTTATTCCGGTGACGGTCTTGCCGTAGCTGATCTGTGCACCGGCCTGCTGGGCCCGATCGCGGAGAATGGCGGTGAGGTCGGGGCGGTACATGCCGAGTGTTGCCGGGAGGTCATCGCCGCCGGTCCGGATGTCCTCGAGGACCGCGATGACGGTGCCGTCGGGGTCCGGGGCGCGCAGGCCGAGGGTGCTGAACGCGTAGCCCTTCGCCTCGATCTGCTCCCACACGCCGAGCTGGCGGAAGACCCGCAAGGCGTTCCCCTGCAGGGTGATTCCGGATCCGAGAGTCTGCGGGGCTTCCGCCTTCTCCAGGACTTCCACGTGGATTCCGGCGTCGGCCAGCAGGATGGCTGCGGTCAGTCCCGCGGCTCCCGCCCCGACGATTCCGACGTTCTGTACTGCTGCCATCGCTGACTCCTTTGTATTGACGGCGTAACTGCTGGTGGGTGTGGTGCTGTTGTACTGAAAGCTACCGGAGGGCGATCGGGTTGACGGGCGATCCGACGGCGCCGGTAACGGGAAGCGGCGCTGCCGTAAGCAGGAAGTCGTACCTGCCGTCCGCTGCGCAGGCCTCCGCGAGGCCGTCCGGATCCCACATCTCGCCGAGGAACAGCCCGAGGTTGGGGATGGCGATCTGGTGGAGCGGCTGGAAGGCGGCGTCGAACTCGTTGGGCCGCACCTCAAAACCCCAGGTGTCCGTGGCGATCCCGGCGATTTCGCTGCTGTGCAGCCAGGGTGCGGCGCTGAACGATAACCCGGGGGCTGAGCCGCCCGCGTAGTCGCCCCAGCCGTCGCGGCGGACCCTCGTATGCTGGCCGGTGCGGATCACCACGATGTCGCCCCGGCCCACCTTCGAGCTGGGCCCCTGCAGTTCAATGGTCCGCTCGAGATGTTCGGGGGTGATGGCGAAGCCGTCCGGAAGCTCGCCATCTTTCCTGCCCAGCTCGGGGCCAAGCGCTCGGCCAACGTCCAGCAGGACCCCCCGGGTGACGATCTTCGCCGCGGCCGTTTCGATGCCGGTGACCAGGTCGCCTTCGGAAGTGACCACGTCCCCGGCGGCGCGGCCGTTCCAGGCTTTGCCCTGGTCGAAGATGTGGCCCAAGCCGTCCCACTGGGTGGAGCACTGCAGCGGCATGGCAATGACGTCGTCAGCGCCGCCGAAGCCGTGCGGGAATCCCTGGTTGCCGCGTTCGGCGTCCACGCCGGTGTCGGTCATGGTGTGGACGGGGTTGGTGCGGCGGCGCCAGCCCTTCTGCGGCCCGTTGGTGTCGAACGGCTGGGACAGGGAGAACGCCTCGCCCGTTTTCACCAGTGCTGCGGCTTCGATGCGCTTGGCCTTGTCGATGAAATTCAGCGTCCCAAGGACGTCATCCTGGCCCCAGCGGCCCCAGTTGTTGTGAGCCAGGGCCATAGCGCGGATGCTGCCGAGCGGGTCCTCACGCCGGATCACCGGTGCATCAGTCGCTGACGCCCCGGTGCCGGTGGTGGTGCCTGTAGTGCTGATGGGTGCTGTGTCCTGGGTGGTCACGGTTGGCTGCCTTCAGTCTGAACTTCGTCCTTGCAATGGATCAACTGGGTGCCCAGGCCGGTGATGGTGCCTTCCATGACGTCGCCGTCCTGGAGCAGCCGGCCCCAGTGCTGTCCGTTGCCGGCGGGGCTTCCCGTGAGGACCAGGTCGCCCGGGCGCAGCGGCATGATCTGGGAGGCTTCGCTGACCAGTTTGGCCACTCCGAAGATCATGTCCTGCGTGGATTCGTCCTGCATGGCCTTGCCGTTGAGTTTCAGGGTCACCTGGACGTCCTGCGGGTCGCCGAAGAACTTGGCGGGCACCAGCAGCGGTCCGGCAGGCAGGAAGCCGGGGGCGTTCTTGGCCCGGTACCAGTCCGAGCCGATGGCTGGCATGTCCTTGCGGAAGACGTACTCACGGGTGGTGATGTCGTTGACCATGGTGTAGCCGAACACGTACTCCAGGGCTTCCTCCGGGGTGACCCGGAACGCGGTCCGGCCGATGACGGCTGCCAGTTCCAGCTCCCAGTCATGGGACTTGCTGTAGGAGGGCAGGGTGAGGTCGTCCGTGGCGGACGCGATCGCCGTCGGCAGGCCGATGAAGAAGTACGGCGTGCCCTGGCCTGCCCGCTTGTCCATCATCGCCGCGGTCCGGTCCCGGACTTCGTCCTCGTCCTCGCCCGGTTCGCGGTGCGCGGCGGCGAGGTCGATCACGTGCTTGCGGTAGTTCGCGCCGGTCTGCAGGACCTGGGCAGGCTCCACCGGGGCAAGGATTTCGACGTCGGCTACTGCCAGGCCAGTGCGCTCACCGGCAGAAGCGGCGACGGCATCAAGTTGGCCCTCTGTGATGTCCCAGTGCTCAATCAGGGAATTGATCTCCTCATTCAGCGGTACGACGCGACCGCCCACCAGCAGGCCTGCCCGGGCCTTCGTGTCACCAGGCTCCTGGAACCGGATGAGGGAATACGTTGCGTCAGGCATCGTCCTAGCCCCGACCCTGCTTGGCGTAGGGGTTCAGGAGCGCTTCCTTCATCTCCGGCGAAGCGCCCTCTTCGGTGGCGGTGAAGCCGTCGGCAGGCGGGAAGGATTCGGTCATGGAGTGCGGCATGGCGCCGTTCTTGTAGAAGTTGTTGGAACCTTCGGAAGGCTTCCAGGTGTTGGCTTCCCAGTCCGGGACGTAGTTGCGGTAGCCGCCGGAGTTGAGCTCGACACGCAGGCCGGACGGGTCGCGGAAGTACAGGAAGTTCTGCTCGCCCACGCCATGGATGGAGGGACCGTATTCCATAGCGGTGCCGTTTTCCATCATGACGTCAGCGGTGCGGAGCAGGTCCTCGGTGGCGTCCACCCAGAAGGCGATGTGGTTGACGCGGCCGGCGCGGTTGGAGGTGTCCAGAACCACGCCAAGGTCGTGGGACTTCTCGTTGGTGGTGAGCACGGAGAAGACCGTGATGGGTGCTTCGTCCAGGTCCACGAATGCCATCACACGGAAGCCCAGGGCCTCGTTGTACCACTTGGCGAATCCGCGGACGTCGGAGCAGGCCACGGTGACGTGGTCCAGGAAGCGGGGGGCGGCGGCGTGGCTGCTGCGGCGCTCCGGACGGTCCGGGTAGGTGGACTCGAAGCCGGGCTCGGCCACGAACTTCTCGACGTCAAAGAAGAGGCGCATGGGGTGCCCGTAGGGGCCGGTGAATTCATAGGCCTTGCCGTAACCGTGGCCGCCGGCGGTCCAGGTGCCCTGCACACCGGTCACTTCGACACGCTGGGCTGCCGCTTCGAGGGCTTCCTGGGAGTTGGTGCGCCAGGCCATCCGGCCCAGGGAGGCTTCCGGTCCCTCGGTGATAACGAGGCTGTAGCGGTAGTAATCGCCCCAGCAGCGCAGGTAGACGCTGCCGTCAACGCGGTCGACGATGCGCATGCCGAATTTTTCCTCGTAGAACCGGGCGGAGGCTTCGACGTCCGGTGTGGTGATTTCGAGGTGGGCGAGATGGGAGAGGGGAGTTTCCACGCTGAAGTCCTTCTGGTTATTGGCTGCGGTCGGTTTGGTGCAGGTCCTGTAACCACTGTGAGGGAAGTCATCTATTTGGAGAAGAAGCAGTCTTCGATAGGAGGTATCCACGCAACTGATAGTTCAGCTGGTCAGGCGATGACAGCCAGACCCGCCAGGGTGCCGCCGTCGCCTTCGGCCAGCAGCCCGACGGCGGTACCGGAGGACGCGGGAAAGACCAGATCGGTGATGGTCGCCAGGCCGTCCTGCGCGAAGACCTCGACCGAGCACCGGTCCAGGAAGACCCGGAGCCTTAGCCGGCCGTCCTCCAAGGACACGGCAACACGCTCCACGGACGGGAACGACTCGTGGAACCCCACGTTGCCGGATTCGGTCCGGTCCAGGCTGAGCTCCGCCGTGCGGCAGTCGTAGGCCACGACAGTGCGAGCCCCGGAGCCGGACGCGTCGGCGGAGGCGCCGCCCGTTTCGCCGCCAGCCCGGAGCACGAGGCCTACCCTGCCGGCGGCGCCGGGCTCGAATTCCACATCGATCCGCAGCACGTCACCGCAGGCCTCGGCCGGAAGCCAGGTCACCCCTTCCGCCAACGGCTGCCGGTCCAAGGTGAACAGCTCGGCACCATGGTTGCCGAACGGGTCCACCGCCTCCTGCACCAGCACCGGGCGCCCGCCGCGGGAGACCAGCCGGACTTCACGGACAAGGGACATCGCGCTGCGCCAGCCGTCCGTGGGTGTTGCGGCGGCGTACTGCCAGTTGTTCATCCAGCCGATCATGAGCCGCCGTCCGCCGGGGACGTTGCTGAAGGACACGGCAGCGTAGTAGTCCCGGCCCCAGTCGAGCCACCCGTAGTCGGCCATCCGGCTGTCGTCGGCCTGCAGGCCTTCGGTGACGGTGGTTTCGGAACGGAACGTCACGCCGTCGAACGTTCCGATGAAGTACTGGCCGCCCGAGCCGCCGGCGATTCCGCCGGGGCTGAGGTTGACCACCATGACCCACCGGGTGTTGGAGGCATCGCCGTCCACCGGCAGCTCGAACAGGTCCGGGCACTCCCACACCCCTCCGGTGGCGTTCGCCGGGCCGAAGGTGCTCAGGTACTCCCAGGACACCAGGTCCGCCGACTTGTAGAGAACCACCTCGTGGTGGAGGGCCTCGACGGCGGCCATCACCCAGTAGCTGCCGGCGGCGCCGTCGTACCAAAAGACCTTGGGGTCACGGAAGTCCGCGGAGGCCCGGTCCAGCACCGGGTTCCCGGCGTACTTGGTCCAGGTGGCGCCGTCGTCCGTGCTGTAGGCGAGGGACTGTGCCTGGCGTCCGGCGAGCGGCGACGCCGGCGAAAACGCGCTGGTGTAGATGGCCACCAGCGGGGGCAGGCCTCCGGCGCCGAAGCCGCTGGTGTTATGGACATCGACCACGGCGGAGCCGGAAAAGATGGCCTCCTGCTCATCGCACGCGATGGCCACGGGCTGCTCGTCCCAGTGCTGCAGGTCCGTGGAGGTGGCATGGCCCCAGGACATGTTGCCCCACTCCTCGCCGTGCGGGTTGTGCTGGTAGAAGAGGTGGTAGGTGCCGTTGGAGTAGACCAGCCCGTTGGGGTCGTTGAGCCAGTTGCGCTCCGCTGAGTAGTGCCACTTGGGCCGGTACTGGCAGTCGAGTTCGGTGAGTGCTTTCATGAGGGTTCTTTGCAGGCTTTCGCGTGAGGAGGCTGGTCAGCCCTTGACGCCGCTGGAGGCGATGCTGTTGATGAAGGATCGCTGGAACGCGATGAACAGGACCACCACGGGAATGGTGATGAGTGACGCGTAGGCCATCACCTCGCCCCAGGAGACGTTGAGCTGGAAGAAGTACTGGATGCCGATCATCACCGGCCGGAGCTCCTCGGACTGGACCACCATGAGCGGCCACAGGTAGGAGTTCCACGCGGGCAGGAAGGTCAGGATGGCCACGGTGGCGGTGGCCGGTCCCGCGAGCGGCATGACCACCTTGCGGTAGATGGTGAACCAGCCGGCGCCGTCAATCCGGGCGGCCTCGTCCAGTTCCTTCGGGATGGACTCAAAGTACTGGTGGAACAGGTAGATGGAGAACGCGTTGGCGATGAACGGGATGATCTGGACCTGGTAGGTGTCCAGCCAGCCCTTTGAGATCTCGAGGCTGAACCCGTTGAGCTCAAAGTACGGCAGCTGGTTGACCCACCACACCAGCGGCAGCGCCAGCGTCTGGAAGGGCACGATGAGGGTGGCGAGGATCGCGGTGAACACCACGCGCTTGCCGCGAACCTCCATGCGGGACAAGGCAAACGCGCAGAGGCTGTTGACGAAGATGCCGAGTACCACGGTTACCGCGGAGATGCCGATGGAGTTGATCAGGAAGCGGGCGGCCGGGACGCGGTCGAACACGGCGGCGTAGTTGTCCAGCGAGATGTTGCCGATCGGCAGGAATGCTGCCACCGAGGACATGTCGCCGAAGATCTGCTGGTCCGGCTTGAGGGAGGACACCATCATGAACACGATGGGGAAGGCGGCGACGGCGGCGAACAGGAGGCGGACCGCCATGGTCGCGGCGCTGCTGAGACCCTTGGAATTGAGTGTCTGTTTCACGTCAGTCCTTTTCTCGGGTCAGGTAGCGCTGCACTGCGGAGATCAGCAGCACGAGCACGAAGAACACGAGCGAGATGGCCGAGGCGTAGGAGGTCTCCTGCTGCTTGAAGCCGGAGCGCACCGCCTCGTAGATGATGGTGGTGGTGGAATCGAGGGGCCCGCCCTGGGTCATGACGCTGACCTGGTCGAAGAGCCCGAGCGCCTGGATGGTGATGGTCACCAGGACCAGGGTGCGGGTGTGCTTGAGGCCGGGCCAGGTCACGTAGCGGAACTGGTGCCAGCGGCTGGCCCCGTCGAGCTGGGCGGCCTCGTACAGTTCCCCGGAGATGCTCTGCAGGCCTGCGAGCCAGATGATCATGTGGAACCCTGCGGCCTGCCAGATGGACAGGGCGATGATGGCCGGCATGGCGGTGGCGGGATCGTTGAGCCAGTCCGGGCCGTTGATCAGGCCGAAACTGGCCGCCGAGAGCATCTCATTGATCAGGCCGTCCTTGCGGTACATGAACAGCCACAGCAGGGAAACCACCACCATGGACGTCACCACGGGAAGGAAGTAGATGGTGCGGAAGAAGTTCACGCCGCGGAACTTCTTGTTGATCAGAAGGGCCAGCGCCAGGGCGATGCCCGACTGGACGGGCACCACCACGACGGCAAAGTAGCTGACGTTCAGCAGCGACCGCCAAAAAGTGGGATCCGCGAAGAGCCGCGCGAAGTTGTCCATGCCGACAAACTCAACGGGCCGCGGGGAAACAAGCCGGGCGTTGGTAAATGCCAGGCCGAAGCCCAGGATCGCCGGGAGGAAGACGAAGGCGAGCAGGAGGACCGCGGCCGGGGCGATCATGCCCCACCCGCTGATCTGTTCGCGCAGGTGGCGCGGCCGGTGGCGCGGTTTGCTGGGCGGTGCGGCCGGGGCCGGCTCCGCCAAACGGCGGCCGGGGGAGGGGAGCTGGGTGGTTGTCATGGTTTTCTCCGTCGACAGTCGGGACCGGAGGTACGACGACGGCGGCGGTTGCGCACCGCCGTCGTCGTACCGCTGGCAGCCGGCTAGTTCTTGTAGCCGCCGTTGGACTTGATGTTGGCGTCAATGGCCTTGACCGACTTGTCCAGCGCCGTCTTGGGGTCGGCGCCGGCGAGGATGTCCTGAACCGCCTTGCCGTATTCGGTGGCGATGAAGGGATAGGCCGGGGTTTCAGGACGCATCACCGCGTAGTTGCGGGAAAGTTCCATGAAGATCCGGTTTGTGCCGCCTTCGGCATATGCAGGGATGAGCGCGGCGGCTTCGTCGGTGGCCGGGATGGTGCCCGTTGCCTTCGCTACCGCGGCCAGGTTTTCCGGCTTGAGTGAGTAGGAGAGGTAGTCCATGGCTGCCGCGGAGTTGTCGCAGCCGCTGGTCACGCCCCACTGCCAGGAGGCGCCGCCGATCTTGGGGCCGTTCCCGAGGTCCACGGACGGCATGACCACGAGGTCCTCGCCCACCGCGGCGCGTGCCTTGTCCGCGGCCCAGGAACCGGTGTAAAGAATGCCGCTCTTGTTGTTGAGGAAGTCCTGGGTGGAGTCCTTGCCGCTCTTCTTGGCCATAAATCCCTGGTCGGCAAGGCCGCGGAACCACTGGGCCCATTCGATGGCCTTGTCGCCGTTGAGGGCGCCGTCTGCTGACTGGAAACCGTCGCGGTTGATCAGGTCCCCGCCGAAGGACTGCAGGAACGGTGAGTAGGCGTAGGGCAGCCACTCGCCGGTTCCGGCGGTACCCATGTCCAGCGGGTATTCCCACTTGCCCAGGGCCTTGAGTTTGGTCAGCGCGTCCTGGAACTCGTCTTTGGTCCACGGCTTCTCGACGGTGGCGACGCGGACGCCGGCTGCCTTGAGGTCGGAGGCGCGTGCGAGCATCGCCAGTGCGACGTCATAGGTGCCCACGGCGTAGGTCTCGCCCTCCCATTTGGCCACCGTGCTCGGCAGATTCTTGGAAACATCCGCATCGAGCTTCAAGGGTGTCAGATACTTCGCCCAGGCCCAGTTGGGAACGTTGGGGCCATCGATGTCAACAATGCAGGGGAGCTTCCCGGAGGCCGCGGCCGCGACCACGGAGTCGTTGTAGGAGTCCTGTGGGAACGCCTGGACCTTGATCTTGGCCTTGGCGCCGGCACTCTTGTTGTAGGAGTCGACGATGTTTTCAATCGCCTTGAGTTCTTCGGCATTGCCTGCGTTGTGGGTCCACATGGTGATCTCGTTGGAACCCGCGGACGGGGCTGAGGCGCTGCCCTTTCCGCAGGCGCCCAGGGAGCCGACAAGTGCCGCCGCAGCTACACTGGTGGCGAGGATCCGGGTGAATCGCTTGTTCATGATGGTCAATCTTTCTGCTGAATTTGGGCGTGGGAGATTGCCCCGGGTCCTGTGGGACGCGGCCGGTGCAACGGCTGCGTCCCTTCTTATTGCGGTCCCCGGGCAGCGGAGCGGTGGAACGATTTGGTGTTGGCGGCTTGCAGCCGGCAACCGACTAAATTGGCGGCGGGCCGAGGGACCCCCGCTCGATCAGGGGGCAGTCCAGTTGCGTCTGGACTGCGGGTGCGCCGGGGTTTTCAATGTCGTCCAGGATTCGGTTGACCGCCCAACGGCCCATTTCGTAGTGGGGAAGGGCGACGGTAGTGAGCCCCGGCCACAGGGCGTCTGCGATGATTTCGAGATTGTCGATCCCCACAATGGAAACGTCCTCCGGAATGCGCAGCCCCAATGCCGTGGCCGCTTGGTAGGCACCCATGGCAACCCGGTCACTGAAGCAGAACAGGGCTGTGGGACGGTCGGGCTGACCCAGTAGGCCCAGCGCGGCCTCGCGGCCTCCCGTGGTTTCGGGCTGGCCGATCACGAAGTGGCGGGGGTCGTGCTCCAGGCCGTGCCGCCGGAGAGCGTTAAGGAAACCCTCCCTGCGGCCGTGCGTGGCGGGGATGTCGTCGATGTTGTTGATCATCCCGATCCGGGTGTGGCCCGCCTGGATGATTGCTTCAACGGCCGTCTCGGCAGCCCCCACCTCGTCGGGGATAACCGAGGAAATGGACGTGTCGTCAGTGACGGAATCCAGCAGCACGGTGGGAAGGCCCTCCAGTTCCGCGGGGACCTGCACGCTTTGGTGGTACATCCTGGCATAGACCACCCCGTCCACCTGATGCTGCCGCAGCATGTTGATTTCGCGGTTTTCCAGCTCACTGTCCAGGCCCGAGTTGACCACCATCAGCACATAGCCGCGGTCATAGCCGGCGTCCTGCGCACCGCGGATCATGGCTCCTGCAAAGGGGGTGGTGGTGATTTCGTCACTCACCAGGCCAAGGATCTGGGAGCGCTGGTTGCGCAGTCCGCTGGCCATCTTGTTCGGGGCATATCCAAGATCCCTGGCCACGTCCCGGACGAGTTGCTGCGTCGCTGCCTTCACCCGGAAACTCGTGGCGTCGTTGAGGGCATGTGACACCGTGGTGACTGAGACCCCGGCAGCCTTGGCCACGTCGCGTATCCCGACTCTTGTCGTCATTGACTTCCCTTTGCAAAACGTTTTGTATCTGGTGTGAGACACGTTACACAAAACGTTTTGCACTTGTCAACGCTGGGCTCCGCGATGTCCGGCGCGGGGTTCATCGCCTTGGGCCGCTGCGAGTATCCCTTGCCGAACGGCAAGACCCTCATTCGGCAGGACTTCCGCCCGACCCTGCCGGCCGACGAGGGGCTGCGCGGCTATGGTCATTAGTGTCCTCAGTAAAGGAGCAAGTCATGGGCGATGCCTTCAACGCCGTGGATGGCGTCCGGATTTCCTTCCAGGAATCGGGTGCCGGGCCGACCATCGTTCTGGTGCACGGCTCGGGGCTTTCCCGAGCCATCTGGCGGGGCCTGGGTTACACGACGGCCTTGCAGCAGCGATTTCACGTGGTGACTCTGGATCTGCGGGGACATGGCCGCAGCGACAAACCGCAGCACGAAAACGACTACAGCATGGATCTGCTCGTCGGAGACATTTTGGCTGTTCTGGATGCCGTGGGCGCGCAGGCAGCCCACTACTTGGGGTATTCCGCTGGCGCGAGAATCGGATTCTCACTCCTGGCCAGCAATCCCGGTCGTGTCATGACATTTACTTCTGCCGGCGGCACCTTCCGCTCGCCGGCCGGGCAAATCGAATCGATCTTCTTCCCCGGATATGATCAGGCCCTGGACCGGGGTGGAATGCCGGAATTTCTGCGCCAATGGAGCAGCGCCACGGGCCGCGAAATCGATCCGCAGACGTCCGCCGCGCTTCTCGCCAACAACCCCGCCGCCCTGCGCGCCTACTTCCGGCGGAGTGAGGACGAACCCGGGATTCCGGAGGCGGATCTCCGGAAACTGGCCACGCCTACCTTGCTGCTCGCCGGCACAGAGGATCCGCTCCGACACGAGGACTCGGAGCAAGCGGCCCGACTCATGCCCGAGGCCCAATTCCATGCCCTGCCTGGCCGCAATCATGGCCAGACTCTGATTCCGGCCGGCCCCGTCCTTAATATGGTCACCTCATTCATTGCATCGACACGACAGTAACGGGCCGAAAACGGTCAGTTTCTGGCCCTGCCCGTCGAGGGGATCAGAGCCAGGTTCTAGTCGGGGGTGGCCACCCAGACGGTCCGGGTGGCGCGGGGTTCCAGCTCGATGTCGCCGGAGAACCGCTCCAGCAGGTCTTTTATGGCATCGCGGTCGTCCGCGGTCAGGGCGGCCAGATGCGAGAAGCGCGCGAACCACTGCTGGGCGTACTCCCTTGCAGCCGGGGTCACGGGTGCGCTTGTTGTCACCTCGGACTGGGTGACGCGGAACCCGGCGGCCTCGATGACCGGCGTCCAGTTCGGGTGGTGGTTCCACCCCTCGGCCGCCGCGGCGGCGTGGCAGCGCTGCTCCAGCAGGGCTCCGCGCGAATGGCTTAGGAAACCGGGCAGGGCGGCGAGTTCGACGACGACCAGGATCCCGCCCGGCGCCAGGGCCCGGCGGACCCCGGACAGGAGCCGGCCGGGGTTTGCGACGTGGTGTAACGAGGACGATGCCCACACCAGGTCAACCGGCGCCTCGGCCTCCCCATCCGCCGTGATCAAGGAGCCGGCAAGCGCAGGGAAGCCCTCGTCGAGGTCGGCCTCGACGACGGCGAAGCCCTGCTCCCGCAGCAGTTCGAGCATCTGCGGGTCGTTGTCGACGCACGTCACCGAGGCCTCGGGATACCGCTCCCGCAGCAGCCGGCTACCTGCGCCGGTTCCGGCGCCGAGGTCGACGACGCTGCTCGCGGCTGGCACCCCGGTCGCGTCCAGGACGGCTGCGAGATGTTCGCCGAATACCTCGGCGTCGAGGTCCAGGACGCGGTGCTGGTCATGGCTGCCAGATCGTTGCCGGTGGTCGTGGTCGTGGTCGTGGTCGTGGTCCCGCGTCCCGTGGGGCTGGTGATTCATGCTAATTCCTATTCCACCGTGGCCGCAGGGCCGACGTCGGCGGCTTTCTGCCCGTCGTTAAGGCCGTGGCGTCGGTGCCCAAGCACGATCTTAGAGACGGCCGCTTCGGAGGCTGCCGAGAAGGGACCGAAGTGCCCTTCAACGGCCCGCCGCGTTTCTTCTTCGATGAGGTCGGCGTTGATCCTTGCGCCGGCCATGACACCCTCGGCGGCCGCGGTGATGACTTGAGCCATGAGGTTGGAGACGTTGCCGGCCGCATACACGCCGCTGACGGTCGTCGCCCCCATAGCGTCGGTCTCGATAAACCGTCCGGCCCCCGACGGGTGCGCCTGAGAACTTAGCCCGAGTGATTCCAGGAACGCGGATCTGGCCTCCATCCGCGTTCCGACAGCCAGGGCCTGTACCTCGAACGAGGGACCCTGGCGGAGCGTGAGCCCCGTGAGGACGCCATCGGCAGCGTCAACGGAGGCCACGGCGCCGTCAACGACCGTTACGGACCGGGCAGCGAGCTTGTCCCACTCCTCGTCGGTGGGTTCCACGGTGTCGTTGAGGAAAAGGGTGATATCCCGGGACCACTGCCTGAACAACAGTGCCTGATGGACGGAAAGCGGGCCTGTGCCCAGCACCCCGATCCGTTGCCCGCGGATTTCCCAGCCATGGCAGTACGGGCAGTGCACAACGCCCCTTCCCCATTGCTCCCGCAGCCCGTCGATGGGAGGCAACTCGTCGGTCAAGCCGGTAGTGACGAGGAGGCGTCTGCCGGAAAACCGGCGGCCATCCCCGAGAATCACCTCGAACCCCGCGGGCGTTCGCCGCGCCGAAACGGCTTCGCCGTCAACGACCGTTCCTCCGTAGGAGAGCACCTCGCTGCGCCCGACGGACAGGAGTTCTGAGGGTTTTGCACCGTCCCTCGAAAGAAATCCGTGTACACCCGTCGCGGGTGCGTTCCGTGGAGTTCCGGAATCGATGACCAGCACCGAGCGAAGCGCCCGGCCCAGCGTCGTGGCCGCGCTGAGCCCCGCCGCGCCGCCGCCAACAACAACTACGTCATACCGTGTGGTCTCCATACCGATTTGTCCTTCGTCGCGTCTTGATCGTTCCCGCCAGCATCCGCGGGCGTTTACACCAGCCTCTATCGCACGAATAGACTCTGACAAACTTCTTTGCTGGTATGGCAAACTTGGGGGTATGGCAACTGAGCTGGACGATGTTCTCGGGGCGGTCGGCCCCAGGCTCCGGGCACTCCGCGCGGAACGGAACCTCACCCTCGGAGATGTATCTTCCGCGTCCGGAGTATCGGTTAGCACCCTGTCGCGCCTTGAATCCGGCCAGCGCAAACCAAACCTCGAAATTCTGCTGCCCCTCGCGAGGTTGTATGGCGTTCCCCTCGATGACCTGGTCGGCGCACCGCCCACCGGTGACCCGAGAATTCACCTGCGGCCCATCACCCATGCCGGCATGACGGCTGTTCCTCTCACGCGCCGCGCAGGTGGAGTCCAGGCGTTCAAGATGGTGCTCGACGGTGATGCCCGCGGGGCAGACCCTGACCCGCGCGTTCACGAAGGCTATGAATGGCTTTACATCCTCAACGGGCGGCTGCGCCTGGTGCTGGGTGACAAGGACTTTGAACTTCGCCCTGGCGAAGCCGCGGAATTCGACACCCACACCCCGCACTGGTTCGCCAGCGCCGACGGCCGGCCCGTCGAATTCCTCAGCCTGTTTGGACAGCAGGGCGAGAGGATGCACATACGCGCGCGGCCCAAGACCTCATAGCCGGGCGGGAGGAGGGCACTCTTTCCAACAGTCAGCGGGCTGTCTGAGGAGGGACTTTACGAGCCCGACCTATCCACTGGACGCGTTTGAGCGTAAAACGATGCCATGGGTGCCTTGGCTGCTTGGCGGCGGACGCGTTTTTGGCTGCCCGGTGCCGCAGCTTTCTCCGCGGCTTTGGTTGTCGCTATGAGCGGTTGCGTGGGGGCCCCTCCCGGGCCGGCTCCGTCGAGCGTCTTCGCCACCCAGGCAGCGACGGAATCTCTGGAACGCGGGATCCAGCACTTCATGGAGGGCGGGGCGACGTCCCTTGTTGTACAGGTGAGATGGCCGGGCGGGGAATGGTCCAAGGCTTACGGGGTGCGAAACCTGGATACCCAGGACCCGGCCCGGCCGCAGGATCGGGTATCGGTAGCCAGTATTACGAAGTCGGTGGTCGCCGTGTCTGTCCTGAAACTCGTCGACCAGGGACTCATTGGGCTTGATGACCCGGTGAACGGCGTCCTGGAGAGTTTCCGAAACACGCTGCGGCCGCCCGGACCGATCACCGTCCGCCAGTTGCTGAACCACAACTCCGGCCTGCCCGATTACGGAGACGCAGAATACGAGGCGGGACCCCTGCAGCAGGTGGCGAACACGCGGCTCAGCATGCAGCGGGGGCTCGAGCTGGCCGCCACGCTCCCGTGGGAGGCCAAGAATGTGGGCCGCTTTTCTTACTCGAACTCCAATTACCTGGCTCTTGGTCAGCTGATCGAAAAGCTGCGCGGACGTCCCGTCGGCGACGTGCTCAATCAAGACATCTTTGCACCTCTGGGACTTCAGCACACGTCGCTGGCCGAACCGGACCGCGGGGCTCCGGACAACATCCACGCCTACATCATGGATGGTAGCGAACGGGTCGATGTCACCCAGGCCGAGGTTTGGGTCGGCTCCCCCGCAGGCGGCGTCATCTCCACCACGCAGGACATCAACACCTTCTACCGGGCCCTCCTCCAGGGCCGGCTGCTTTCCCCCGCCATGCTGGAGGAAATGAAGAAGAAGGCCGGCTTCGCGGAATACGGGCTGGGTCTAAGCCGGTTTCCTGACGCATGTTCCGGCGAATTCCGCTACGGCCATCACGGGGCGATATTCGGTTACATGAGTATTTCCGTCACGAGCGCCGACGGCGGCAGCCAGGTCACGATGGCCATGGCAGTTCGGCCGATGCCTTGGCAGGACCCGGCAACCGCACGCCGCATCGACCTGCTCGGTACGCAGATGGAACAGGCCGCCCAGGAAACCCTCGACCGCCTCTGCCAGTGAACAGATTGGGGAGCCGGACCTGGGTGGCCGGAGACCGGTTGGCGAACGGGCTTATCCCATCCCGGCAATGCCAGCCCAGGCGCCACTCGCGCCGGTCCCGCCACCGCCACGGTCGTCGTCCTTACCGCAACGCCTGCAGCGCTTGTAGCGGCCGCCATCCTCGGTGAATTCGATGTGCCAATCGTGGCGCATGTTCAACCTACACAACAGGGTCCTGAGCATGATGCTCTCCGATCTGAGGCACGATCCACGCAAACCGTGATCCCTACCCAGCCAACGCAATTTTAAGCCCGCACCCTTGTCGTCGCCAGTGAAACTCCCCATGGCACTTCACCTCGTGAAGAGTGCAGGCCCTCCCAACTGGTAATCGCAGCCGGCTTGATTGGCGACCCGAACCACGTCAACCGCGGTCTTCATCGTGACCCAACCTGAGCCCCTATTGCGCCGCAAAAGGCGAGCAGCTCGTCATATCCTCCAACATTGGTTGGCGGAATTATTTGACGTCCTGGACGGATCGGGACAGCAGGCAGAACTCGTTGCCCTCGGGATCACCCAGCACCACCCAACTGACGTCCGGGCACTGGCCCACGTCTGTGCGCCGCGCGCCGAGGGCGAACAGGCGCTCGAGCTCCTCGGCCGTGGACACGCCGTCAGCCCGCAGGTCGAAGTGCAGCCGGTTCTTGACGGTCTTGCCCTCGGGCACCGCGACCACGTCGATGGAAGGCCAGGTCTTATCCTGCGGCGCGATGCTGATGATGCCGCTATCCTCTTCGACAACATGCCAGCCGAGGACGGCGCACCAGAAGTCGGCCACCACCCGTGGCCGGACCGCGTCGATGGTGATGACAGCTAGTTGGCTGGGCATGGCACCACGATAGCCCAGGGGATATTGCTATGGGCCGGTCGCTCCAGCCCGGTGGCCTCCCAGCACCGGCCCGACGGCGGGATCTTCCCTGTGCAGGCGTTGAAGCTTACCGGCTGCTCACCTGACCGAACCGCTTCGCGATTGGTGCGAGCACGAGCGGGCGGGCGGCGTACCACCCGGCCGCCGTGATGGCGATTGCGGCCGCGAAGAGCCAGAACCCGACCCAGTTCACCGCGTCGGTGCCGCCGAACATGTGGTTCAGGTTGCGCAGCGCGCCGGTCGCGAACACCAGGAACACGTGGACGAGGATGAACAGCACGAAAAACAGCATTGTCGGGAAGTGAATCGCCCGGGCAACCTCCACCGGGTAGACCTTGTTCAACGTCTTCGCGTTCTTCGGCCAGAACTCGCTCATGCGCACACCCGTGATCGCCGCGAGCGGGGCCGCGATGAACACCACGAGGAAGTACATGATCTGCTGCAGGCTGTTGTAGTTCACCCAGCCGGTCTCAACGGGCCAGTCGAGTGTCATGTACTGCAGGAGCGCGGAGAGCGCGTTCGGGAACACCTCCCAGCTGGTCGGTACGATTCGCATCCAGCGGCCCGAGGCAAACAGCAGCACCACAAAGATGAGTCCGTTGACCAGCCACAAAATGTCGAGCGACTGGTGCAGCCACAGGTTGATGCTGATCTTCTTGCCGCCGCCCTTCGGCGTCCAGAATGCCGGCGGCTTCTGCTGGGTGCGCACCTGATAACCGGAGCGAATGATGAGCACCATCAGGAAAATGTTGAAGAAGTGCGCCCACTGCGCCCACCAGGGGAAGCCGGGCTCGGCGGTCTGGGGCAAGGGATACTCGCCGGGGTACCTCTCGAGGAACGCCGGCACGCCCGGGAGCGTCGTCACACCGCGCGCGGCGAGCACAAGTATCCCTGCGGCGGCCACGGCGCCGAGCGCGAGCAGCACCGCGAGCTTGATCCACTGACCCAGGGTGCGCGAACCGTAGAGCCTCGCCTCGGCCTTCGGCCTAACGGATTTTGCACCGGCGACGGAGGGTGACGCCGGTGCCGGTGCCGGTGCCGGTGCGGGTGCCGGGGCGGCTGTGGCCGCGGGTGCGTTCGCCGGCGCCTCGGGTGCGCTCGCGGGCACCGGTGTTGCATTTGCCAGTGTTGCGTTCTCAGTCGCCGGCGGCTCCGCCTCGGCAACGGTCTCCACCATGCTGGCGGCTGGGGCGGCGGGTCCGAGATCCGCCTGCACCACAGGGGCGGCGGGGGTGGCGGCGGCCGCCGGGGCTAGTCCTGCTGGCGGCCACGGTTCACCACCGGGGACACGGGGGAGCCCGCGACGCAGCGGGGTGGATCCCGCCGTCGGTGGGGCGGGTGCGGCGGGTAAGGTGACCGGGGCAGCTGCAGGCGACGTCGCTGCCGGCGCAGCTTGCTCCGCGGGAGCAGCAGCAACAACAGCAGCTGCGTCGGGAGCCGCGGAGCGGGCCGCCACTGATACCGAGACCTCGCCCGCTGGCGGCCAGGGCTCGCCGCCCGGCACGCGCGGCAGGCCGCGGCGAAGCTGCCGCACCGCCGTGCCGCCGGCGTGCACGGCAGGGACCGGAGCAGACACCGCCGTCGTACCCGGTGCCGTTTCCAGGGCAGCGGCGGCCTGGGGGGCGGAGGGGGCAACGGCCGTTGGCCTGGCGGTGACCGATGCCACCCCGGAAACAGACGCGGCCACGCCTGCGCCTGCCGTGACAATGCGTTCGGGCGCCTGGCCCGCCGGAGGCCAGGGTTCACCACCTTCGACGCGCGGCAGGCCCCGCCGAATGGACCGAGACATGGTTGCCATCGCTACTTCTTCCGAGCCTCAAGGGCGCTGATCAGCTGGGGCACAACCTTGAAGAGGTCGCCCACCACACCAAAATCGGCGACCTCGAAGATCGGCGCGTCCCCATCCTTGTTGATGGCGACGATCGTCTTCGCGGTCTGCATGCCGGCCCGGTGCTGAATCGCGCCGGAAATGCCCAGTGCGACATACAGCTGTGGTGACACTGAAACCCCGGTCTGGCCGACCTGATGCGCCGTCGGAATGTAGCCTGCGTCTACCGCGGCACGTGAGGCACCAACGGCAGCGCCCAGGGTATCGGCGAGCTGTCCGACGAGGGCGAACTGTTCCTCCGAGCCGAGCCCGCGACCACCCGCAACCACCTTCGCGGCCCCTCGCAGCTCCGGCCGCGAGGTGGTGGCAACTGCCTCCTCGAACGAGTCGATCCGGGCGGCCGGCTTCCCCGAGGGCGTCACGGCCAGAGTCTCCGACGCCTGCGGCTGAGCCGTAGCCCGCGCATCGATGGAGCCCTGGCGGACGGTAATTACAGGCGCCCCGAACGTGGACGTTGACGTCACGTTGTAGGCGCCGCCGTAGACGGAGTGGTGTGCCACGACGCCCTCGTCATCGCGTGATACGCCGACCGCATCGGCAGAAATCGCCGCACGCGAACGGACAGCGTAACGGCCGGCAAGGTCGCGCCCATTCAGGGAATGCGAAATCAGGATCGCGTCCGGCTGCACCTGCTCCACGGCGGCGGCAAGCGCGTCAACGCCTGGCACGCCGAGCGCGGAAGGATCGGGCGTCTCTGCGATCAGTACGTGCGCGGCACCGAGGGCCGCGGCCTCCGCGGCGGCGTCGCTCGCGGCGCCGGGTGAGGCAAGTACCAAGGCGATTGGCGTGCCCACTGCAGCGGCGGCGCCGAAAAGTCCGGGTGCAGCCTTCTCGAGTTCACCGGAAGCCCGGGTTTCCACGACGACGAGGATTGCGTCACGAGGGAATTCAGTCATGTCGTTACTCCTTACGCCAGTCGGTTTTCTACAAGGAAGTCAGCGAGTTTCTCGCCGGCGTCACCCTCGTCAACGATTTTCACGCCCGCCGCATGCGGGGGCTTTTCTGAAACGGTCAGCATGATCGATCGCGCCGCGTCCGGGTTGTCGGCCGTGATCCCGAGGTCCGCAAGGGTCAGTGTCTCAAGGGGCTTCTTCTTCGCGGCCATGATTCCTTTGAAGTTCGGGAAGCGCGGTCCGGGAAGCGCCTCGGTAATGGAAATCACCGCGGGCAGGGTCGCAGATACCTTTTGAACGCCGGATTCAACCACCCTGGTGCCGGACACCGCGCCGTCGCTGATTTCTACGGAGCTGAGGCCGGTAGCGTGCGGCACGTCAAGCAATTCTGCAAGCATCGCGGGAATCATCCCGCCGGATCCATCGGTGGAGACGTTGCCAGTGATCACCAGGTCAAACTCAACGCGACGGATCGCCGCTGCGAGGGTTTCGGCGGTAAGTCCTAGATCCGCACCACGGAGTGCCTCGTCAGCGATGTGGGTGGCGCTCCCCGCGCCCATCGCCAGTCCCTTGCGGATCGTTGCCGTCGCACCCTCGGGAGCGAGGGAGAGGACGGCGACCTCAGTGCCCTCGTTGGCGTCGGCGTACGTCAGAGCCAGCTCCAAGGCCCGCTCACCAATCTCATCGATGACTGTCTCGCTGGCTTCTCGATCGGCGAGGCCTGTTTCAAGGTTCAGTTTTCGGTCCCCGTACGTGTCGGGGACCTCCTTTACTAGGACGATAATCTTCATCGATGGCTCTTCCTGTGGCGGGCTTGTCTCTACAGCGGAGACAGGTCGGATCTCCAACGAGTCTATTGGGCCGTTCCCGGCTGACAGGGACCGTGTCGTGAATTGAAGTGCGTAGTGTGGCGGCTCTGCAGGTCAGCGACACGAAACGAAACGCAAGCGGACGACGGCGGGAGGTCCCGCCGTCGTCCGCCGTGCTTTCCGCAGTCTTCCGCCGCGCGGGGACGAAGTGCGGAACCGGGGACTGTCCTAGATGTCCGCAAGTGTCAGCGCCGGCGGTGAACTTCCGTCGATGTCCAGGACGCCGAGCACCTTGGCAACCGCGGCGGCGACTAGAACCTGGCCGGTCCGCGCCAGCAGGTTCGGATCGTGGAACAGTGCGTTGATCACGCGGCCGATGAACTCGGGGCTTTCGCTGGTCGAGAGATCGAACGCGCCACTTTCCGCCGCGGCCAGGACCGCCTCGGTTCGGACCAAGCCGGGGTAGAGCGAGATGACCGGAATATCGAACGGTTTCAGCTCGACGGCCATGTCGGACGTCATCTTGTCCGTCGCGGCCTTGGCGATGCCGTAGATCGTGTTGCCGAGGTGACGCTGCGCCGACCAGAAGCTGATGTTGACGATCAGGCCGCGGTGCCGCGGCGTCATGATGCGCGCCGCGTGCGCCGAACACACAAAGGCCGCGCGCACGCCGGCGTCCATCATGCCGGTCCATCGATGCAGCGGTTGATCCCAGAACGGCGCGGGCCACGTGAACGCGCCGTCTTCGACCATCTTCTCGTAGCCGCCCCAGGCGCAATTGACAAGAAGTTCGAGGCGGCCGCACTCGGACCGGATCGATTCAAAGACGCGCGCCGTCTCGTCGTCCTTGAGATGGTCGCAGCGCAGGCGCCGTATCTCCCGCGGCAGGTCCGCGTGGTCGATCGAGCGGCCCGTGCCGTAAACCCGGAACCCCGCTGCCAGAAGGCCCAGTGCGATGCCCCGGCCGACGCCTCGGCTCGCACCGGTCACGAGCGCAACGCTTCGCGTCGGCGCTTCAATGTGTTGGCGTTCGCTGGTCATGCTGAGCGGCCCCCGCTTACGTTTTCGGTCCGTGATCCCCATGATAGGCCGGAGCTGCTGTCCGGGGCGGCCCTTTCTAAATGGGCCCTTGTCGGGTTGACTGGGTCGCACGGCTGACACGCAAGACATGGAGGGGGAACCATGCGGTCCAAGGGGACATGGCAAATTGCAGTGGGCTCAATATTCCTGGCGGGGACGGTGTTCGTCCTGCCGATGCCGCTGTATGAGGTGTTCTCGGGCATCGCCGGACAGGGTGCCGTGGCGTTGTTCGTCCTCGGACTCGGTCTTCTAACCGGTGGGCTCGGTTTTGTAGCGGTGGGCCTGCACAGACGATCCCGGAACCTGCGGACGGCGCGAAGTTACGACACCAGGGAGCCCTCCTCGTCCGACGAGGACCGTCCCGTTAATCCTCATGCGCTGCCAAACACTTACGGCGCCCTTCCTCCGCCGGGCTAGACACCTTCAGGTCCAGCGGAGGCGATGACCCGCGCCGCTCAGGGTTCGCTGGCTCGTCTGGATCCATTTGAAGCTATTCTGAGAAGTTCTCGACTGCGGCCCTCCGGTCCGTCGCCGCAGCCGCCCTTCGGCTCGGGCCGGTGACCGGTTCCACAAGCGAACGCCAAATCCCCACTCGCCTATACGGGCGGCAACGGCCGCTCCCGGCGCTCCCGTACCGCAACAGTCGTCACGGCGCTTCTCCTTGATGCCGGGCCGAAGGTGCATCCGTTCGTTCTGGTGCCCGAGGATTTTCGGTGACGGTCGCCGGTCCCGCGCCGAAGCTGCCGAGCAGCGCGAGGGAATCGGCCGACGGCGAGCCTGGCTTCGCGGAATACACGCGGAGCACCTGGTCCGGGTCCTCACGCAGCGCGAGGTCTTCAAAGTTCAGTTCCAAGTCCCCGACGACTGGATGGCGGAGTCGGACACTGCCCGAGGATGCAGTCGCGACCCGGTGCCCGGCCCACCATTGGCGGAAATGCTCGCTGCTGACCGCAAGTTCGCCGACGAGTTGATTGGCCCGGGCGTCGTTGGGGTGCCGGCCGATATCCGTGCGCAACGCACCGACAGCTTCGGACGCGACGGCCGGCCAGTCGCGGAAGAGCCCGCGTGCACGCGGATCGAGGATGATCCACCGGGTCAGGTTCCGCTCCGCCACCGGCATGGCCGGGAAGTCGGCCAGCAAGAGGAAGGCCAGGCGGTTTCCGGCCAGCACATCGGTGCGGCGGCCCAGAACCAGGGCGGGCACGTTACCGACGGCGTCCAGGAGCTGGCGCAGCGCGGGCCGCACGCCCTGCGCCCGGACGGGTGGACGTTGGGAGGTCGCGCAGTTCTCCAGGAGGTCGATCATGTGGGCCTGTTCGCCGGGGTCCAGGCGCAGGGCCCGCGCCACTGAATCCAGGACGGCACGGGACGGGTGGATGTTGCGGCCTTGTTCCAGACGGGTGTAGTAGTCGGTGCTCACGTCTGCCAGCCGCGCGATCTCCTCGCGCCGCAGCCCGGGGACCCTCCGCCCACCGGCACCGGACTCAATACCGGCGTTCTCCGGTTTCAGCCGTGACCGCATGGCCTTCAGGAATTTCCCAAACTCTGCGCTCTGACCCATGTAATCCATTGTGCCGGGCCGGGTCCTTGCTTTCCATGGCGAAGGTAGGACTGCCATTCCTAGGAAATGCAGGGAGCGGCAAATCTGCTGACATCGCGTCCCCACCTCCGTAGCGTCAAATGCATGGCCGTCCGACGGCCGGCATAGGTCGACGTTTGAACAACACCGTGCCATGGCTGTGGAGTGCCGGTTCATTGCACAACATTCAATGGACATCAGAGGACAGGAAGAGAACGATGGACAATTCGCTGATGATGGCTTTGCTAGTCATCAACTCAATGGGGCACGAAGGCCGCAATTCGCTGCATGGTGCACCAATTGCCACGGCACGGCGCACAAGTTCCACACCCAGGAGGCGGGTCCGCCTGAGGGCCTGGCTGGCGGGCGTTTTGCACCACGTCGCCCGGGCAATAGAGCCAGTCCCGCCGGTGGCCGCTGAGCCGCGGCAGCGAGGCACCGCTGGCGTGGAAACCACTCCGGCGTAGCTCCACGAAACCGCCTCATGACGGCCCGCCTGTGCGTACCACCCCAAACAGGAACCCACCCACAAGGAAGAATGATGATGTCCCAGACACGTGAAACCAGCATCCCCACCCTGACCCTGAACAATGGCGTCCGGATCCCGCAACTGGGCTTCGGCGTTTTCCAGGTCCCGCCGGAAGACACCCAGCGCATTGTCGAACATGCCCTGGAAGCCGGCTACCGCCACATCGACACCGCTGCCGCGTACCGGAACGAGGCCGGCGTCGGGGCCGCGCTTGCCGCATCAGGAATCCCGCGCGAGAAGATCTTCATCACCACCAAGCTGCGCAACGGCGAACAAGGCACAGCCCACGAGGCGTTCCAGAACAGCCGCAAGGCACTCGGCGTCGACTACGTGGACCTGTATCTGATCCACTGGCCCGTGCCGTCCCAAGGACTCTTCACCGAGGCCTGGAAAGCCATGGAAAAGCTCTATGCCGGCAGCGAGATCCGGGCCATCGGAGTGTCGAACTTCCTCTCTGACCACTTGGACACGCTGCTCCAAGGCTCGGATGTTGTCCCGGCGGTCAACCAGATCGAACTCCACCCCACCTTCCAGCAGCGGGACCTGGCGGCCAAGAGCCGGTCGTTGGGCATCACCGTGGAGGCATACAGTCCCCTGGGCCAGGGTGCGGACCTGGGTGCCGAGAGCGTGAAGTCGCTGGCGGCCCGGCACGGTGCCACACCCGCCCAGCTTGTGCTCGCCTGGCATCTCGCCCAAGGCACGATCGTCATCCCGAAGTCGGCCGATCCCGCGCGCATGCGGGAAAACCTGGGCGCCGCGGCGCTCACGCTCACCCCGGCCGAAATGGCCGAGATAACGGCCCTGGACTCTGGCGCCCGCGCCGGCGACGATCCCGCCGTAGCCGCGCATAGCCAGTTGTAGCCCGTCCGGCAGCAAAACTGAGACGGTCCCGGCCACGGCCGGGACCGTCTCCCGCCTTCGGCTGCACCAAACTGAGGGCCCGCCACGGGCATCGACCGCGGCGGGGAGATGGCGCGAGGGGCTTCACAGCCTATCCACGGGCATATCCCGGCCTGTCCCGCAGCGGCTGGACCACGATCTATTGAGAAAGATGCGCCCTCCTCAAGGGCGCAAACTTTTCCCCGCCGGACTGCCGGGGGACCTCACCCCGCCAAACCGTTGGAACGATGCGCGTTGCTGGGCAAGCCGGCGCATGGCCAGAAGTACCGGTTCCATGAGGAGTGTCCCGAGAACCACGTGCTGCATCGCGGCCTCGGCCGACTCCGTGGGAACACTTTCGACGTCGGCCTCCGCGATGTCCCGCATTGCCGCGGCGTAGCGGTCCAAGAGCGCCGCCGGCGGGTCGAATCCCGCATCTGAGAGCCCCTTCAGAGCGTCCGCCAAGGCGGCCCGGGTATTGCGGTCGCATGCCTCTGTGCCCCAGCCCCAACGGTTCAGGAGGTCCTGCGCCGGGGAGAGGTCGACGTCGTCCGGGGCGGGCCGAGTGACCGCATGATGCGCTATTGCGAGCAGATCGTGACCGGACTCCGGCGGGTTCTCCAGGCCGAGCAGGACCTCGCGGGTGGCGCTGACGCTGAGCCCGGCGGTGCCGATGAGTGCCCGGATGAGCTTCAGCCGCCGTACATGCGAGTCGTCGTAGCGTGCCTGGGTCACGGAAGTCAGTACGCCGTCGTGCAGCAGTTTCTCCCGAAGGTAGTACTTGATGGTGGCCACCGGAACCCCCGCGGCCACGGCCAGCTGTGAGATGCGCAAAAAATTCTCCTTGACTTAGATAGTACTACTCGCCAATATTGGGGAGTGGTGGTATCTAGTTAGGGGAAAAGTATGGCACGCATCAATGCTGGACGCTTCACCCACCGCCATCCTGGCGGCTTGGTGGTCTTCCTGATCGGCATGCGCATCAATAGTCCCTGGCGTCCGGATCTGTGGCTGCCGGTTTTCCTTGCGATGCCTCGGATGCTCAGCGAACTTTTGCGGGAGCCGGGTTCCGGCCTCCTTGGGTTTCGATTTGCGATTGGATCCGGCGGGCCGATTATCGTGCAGTATTGGGATTCGGTGGACAAGCTGTATGCCTACGCGAGCGCGCCTGAGTCCGCGCACAGGCCGGCCTGGGCTGCCTTCAACCGCCAGGCAAGAAGGGCCCCCAAGGCCGTCGGCATCTGGCATGAGACATTCCAGGTATGCCGGTCCGAGAGCATGTATGTCTCGATGCCTACCGAAGGTCTCGCGCAGGCCACCGAGCTTGTGCCAGTCGGGCCCGGTAGCCATCACGCGAAGGACCGGCTGTCAAACCCCCTCTGATGCCGCGGCGGTCTACCCGGGCTGCTGCCGCGCTCTCATCGCTGGCGGGCTTCAGCCCTCGATCATGTCGTTGTTGGGCTCACGGCGCAGCCTAGTCCGTGCACTGTTTTCCACCAGAGTCGGGATGTAGATTCTAATCCGCCCCGTGTCCAGGGAGTCATATTCCTCGCCGACAATTCCTTCGATACGGCGCCGGGGCATTTCGGGGGAAGAGAGTGGCGAGGCGGTCCGCAACCTTGCTAACGATAGGTTCCTTCTCTTCATCGCTCATTCTTTCAGTGTGAGTCGGGCCGATTGCGGCGTCAATCGATCTTGCTTGCACGTACTGATGCATGGCCGTTATCGGCGCCAACATGTCCGTCGGCTGCACGTGCCGCAGCCGTGACACCACGATTGCTTGACGTGACACCACTGTGGTGTCACCATGGTGACATGGAACTTGGACAATACGTCAGCGACCTACAGCGTCAACTAGTGGATGCCGCGGAGAACGGCACGGAGGACACCCGCGCCGTCGCCGAGCGGCTCGCCGCCGGACTGGATGCCGCGGCGCGGCTCGTGCTCCTCGACGTTCTGTCGGCCGCGGCCGGCGAGATCACCCGTGACCTCGCACCCGGATCGGTTGACATGCGGCTGCGCGGACGCGACGTCGAGTTCGTAGTTACCCAGCCGAACACGGAATCCGACAGCGACGAGCGGCCCGCCGCACCCCTGGACCTCGACGACGCGAGCACCTCGCGCACAACCCTCCGCCTGCCGGACGCCCTCAAGACCCGGGTGGACGAGGCAGCGGCTGCTGACGGCCTGTCCGTCAACACCTGGCTGGTCCGTGCGATTGCGGCCGCTCTCCAGCCCAAGCAACGACGATCCACGCAGCGCACGCTGCGCACCGGCGACAACTTCGCCGGCTGGGCGCGCTAGCCCGCTCACCCACCCACATCCACCAACCACCAGCCACGCGGACTCGCGGGGTCGATCAAACACACCCAGAGGAGCTTCAGCATGCCCACCTACGACACCCCCACCCGCATCGACCTCGCCATCAAACTGCAGGTCGGCGAGATCGAAATCTTCGCCAGCGACCGCCCCGACACGGTGGTGACCGTATCGCCGACCAACCCCGCGAAGGCAGTCGACCGCCGAGGCGCCGAGGAAACCAATGTCGACTTCGACGGCGAGCGGCTCACCATCACGGGCCCGCGGCCCCGCATCAGCTGGATCGGCCCCACCGAGTCGGTCGATGTCAAGGTCGAGCTGCCGGCCGGATCGCGGCTCACCGCCGAAATCGCGGTCGGCGGCGTACGCACCGTCGGACGCCTCGGCGCAACCCGCATCAAGAGCTCGATGGGCCGGGTGGATGTCGACTCCACCGGCGACCTGTGGCTGCGCGCCTCGCACGGCAACGCGACCCTGGGCACCGCCGAGGGCGGGATCGAGATCACGGCCGACCACGGCCAGATCCGGATCGGCAAGGTCACCGGCGACGCGATCCTCAAGGCCTCGCACGGCACCATCCTGATCGGGGAGTCCGGCGGCGATCTCGAGGCGAAGCTCTCCTACGGCGACCTCGAGATCGCGAAGGCCCTCGGCTCCGTCGCGGCGAAGACCGCCTACGGCAGCATCCAGCTCGGCGAGGTCTCGAGTGGTTCCATCCAGGTCGAGAGCGGCTTCGGCCAGGTCACCATCGGTGTGCGGCCCGGCGTCCCCGCCTGGCTCGACCTGTCTTCGAAAGAGGGACATGTCCGCAACCAGCTCGACAGCGACCGCGCTCCCGACGCGGCCGAACAGACCGTCGCAGTGCGTGCACGCACCCAGCACGGCAACATCAACATCCAGCGCGCCCACTGACTCCGGGCATCCAACAGAAGGGAACGAAGCACATGAACACGCCAGCAATCGAAGTCCGCGGGCTGCGGAAATCCTACGGCGGCAACGTGGTGCTCGACGACGTCGACCTCACCGTCAACGCGGGCACCGTCACCGCGCTGCTTGGCCCGAACGGCGCCGGCAAGACGACGGCCGTGCACATCCTGTCCACGCTCGTGCGGCCCGACGGCGGCACGGCATTCGTCAACGGATGCGACGTTGTGCGCGACCACGACGGCGTGCGCGCCGCGATCGGCCTCACTGGCCAGTTTTCCGCGGTGGACAAACTGCTCACCGGCGAGGAGAACCTCCTGCTGATGGCGCGGCTGCGGCACCTCGGGGCGAAGCGCTCGAAGACCCGGGTGGCCGAGCTGCTGGAGAGGTTCGACCTCGTCGACGCCGCCCGCAAGCCGCTCGCCACCTACTCCGGCGGGATGCAGCGCCGGCTTGACCTCGCGATGACCCTCGTCGCCACACCAAGCGTGATCTTCCTCGACGAGCCCACCACGGGCCTGGACCCGCGCAGCCGCCACGCCATGTGGGACATCGTGCGCAGCCTCGTCGCGGACGGCACCACCGTCCTGCTCACCACCCAGTACCTTGACGAGGCGGACGAACTCGCCGATCGCATCGCGGTGCTCGACGGCGGCCGCATCGTCGCCGAGGGGACGCCGGAGGAGCTCAAGCGCCTCGTGCCCGGCGGGCACATCCGGCTCCGGTTTGCGGAAGCAGCGGCGCTCGACGCCGCCTCCGGCCTGCTCGACGATTCCGCCCGCGACGACGCCGGGCTCGCGCTCACCGTGCCGAGCGACGGCGGGGTCGGCGCGCTGCGCACCGTGCTGGACCGCCTCGATGCGGCCGACGTCGAGGTCGAGGACCTCAGCATCCACACCCCGGACCTCGATGACGTGTTCTTCGCGCTCACCGGCCGGGTCGAGACGAAGGGAACCGACTCATGACCACCATCACCGCCCAGCGCCAGACAGTCCCGGGCACCAGCCGACAGTCGCACGTCGTCGCCGACGCGATCACGATGCTGCGCCGCAACCTCCTGCACATGGTGCGCTACCCGGGCCTGTCGCTGTTCACCATCGTGGGGCCCGTGGTGCTCCTGCTCTTCTTCGTGTTCGTGTTCGGCGGCACGCTCGGGGCCGGCCTGCCCGGTGCGGATCCGGCCGGCGGGCGGGAGGCGTATGTCGCCTATGTCATGCCGGGCATCCTGCTGCTGACCATCGCGGGCAGCGCCGGCGGCATCGCGACGACGGTCGCGATGGACATGGCCGAGGGCATCACGGCGCGGTTCCGCACGATGGCGATCTCGCGGGCCGCGGTGCTCGCCGGGCACGTGCTCGGCAATACCATCCAGGCGATCATCGCCGTCGCGCTTGTGCTCGGCGTCGGCCTGCTGATCGGCTTCCGCCCGACGGCCGGGCTTATCGAGTGGATCGCCGCCGCCGGTCTGCTCGTACTCATCGCGTACGCGATCAGCTGGCTCGGGGTCGCCATGGGCATGCAGGCGAGATCGGCCGAGACGGCCAGCAACCTGCCCCTCGTGCTGACCTTCCTGCCCTTCCTGAGCAGCGGCTTCGTGCCGACCGAGTCGATGCCGGAGTGGCTGCAGTGGTTCGCGCAGTACCAGCCGTTCACGCCGTTCATCGAGGCCATCCGCGGGCTGCTGCTCGGCACCCCGCTCGGCTGGAGCCCGGCGCTGGCGATCGGATGGTGCGTGGTGATCGTGGTCGCAGGGTACGCCTGGTCGATGGCGATCTACGAGCGGAAGTCCGTGCGTTGAGCCCAGGCCACACCCGATGGCTGCGGGCGGCCGCGAGATCATCGCGGCCGTCCGTTCCGCTGCGGCATGGCCGAGTAGGCTGCCGTAGTCTGTCTACACGTGAATGACCGGGAGGATGCCATGACCGAGACGACAGTTTCCGAGCTGATGGCCGAGCTGGCCGCCCTTGAGAACCCGAAGGCGCGCGCGGTCAACGAGAGGCACGGCGACGACCACGGCGTGAACCTCTCCAAACTGCGCGCCATCGCCCAGCGACTGAAGACCCAACAGGACCTCGCCCGCGAACTCTGGGCGACGGATGACACTGCGGCACGGCTCCTCGCGCTGCTGATCTGCCGGCCCAAGGAGTTCGAACGCGACGAGCTGGACGTCATGCTGCGCCAGTCGCGGGCGGCCAAGGTGCACGACTGGCTGGTGGGCTATGTGGTCAAGAAGAGCCCGTATGCTGAGGACCTGCGCGTGGCCTGGACCGCGGATCCCGACCCCGTAGTGGCCAGTGCCGGATGGGCGCTGACCAGCGAGCGGGTGGCGAAGAAGCCCGAGGGCCTTGACCTTCCGGGACTGCTCGACACTATCGAGGCCCACATGAAGAACGCACCCGATCGCCTGCAATGGTCGATGAACACCTGCCTGGCCCAGATCGGGATCCAGCACGCCGGACACCGTGCCCGGGCGATCGACATCGGCGAACGGCTCGAAGTTCTCAAGGACTACCCGACCCCGCCGAACTGCACGTCCCCGTTCGCGCCGATCTGGATCAACGAGATCGTGCGCCGACAGGGCGTCAGCTGACGCAGGACCAGGTTCCCGGCGTCGTACGAACGACTGGGAAGCGAAGGCTGGCCGCTGTTCCTGGCGCCCGAGACCAGGTGGTGCAGAACAGGCGAGCAGGAAGCCGGAGTTCGCGCCGCGGCTCCTTCAGGCGGAGAGCCTCACTGTTGCTGTCGATTCGCTGCGCCCCGGCTCCGCGGCAACAGGAATCCGACAGCGACAAGCCAGAGGAGTCCGCCGAACCGCCCGATCGGCAGCAGGAACTGGAGCGGCTCGAGGACCATGGAGAGGAAACTCAGCTCGGACAAGGCGGCGATGACGAGGCCGGTCCAGGCCAGCCAACGCGGCACAAAGCGCAGGATGAGGGCCGGAACGGCGATCCCCGCGACGAGAAGCCCCAGGCTGACGACATAGGCGACGCCACCGGTGATGAAAGCCAGAAACGACAGGGCGTGCGTCAGCGTCAGGTCGGTGGTGATTTCCGGGCGGCTCAGGACCCACCCCAGGGCGGCCGAGAGCATGAGGAAAGCGGCGGCCGTGATGCCGCCAAAGAACCCGATGGCGGGTCCGGGGACGCGCACGCCAAGCCGCAGTTGCCGGGCGTAGACGGTGGCCGCGAAGATCCCCAGCGGCACCGCTGATCCGAATTGGAGCATGCTGGCGAGGCGCACCGCATCGGGGTTCCCGTGAAAGTATGCCGCGACCTGAATGGCAGGCGAGAACGGCGAGACGAAGGTCTGGCCTCCAGTAAGGATCGCACTGGTGAGCAGGCCGCCGGCAGTCAGCCCCAGACTCACGGCCGCCAGGATGCCCGGGTTGGGGCCGCCCGATCGCGTCGCTCGAGTGGTGGTGTGGGGGGACAGGTCAGTCATGATCGCTTCTTTCCCGATAATTACGTCACACCTATAATGATTCATCGATTGAATGGTTCTGTCAATGGCGTAATATTGGGGCATGGACTCACCGGATCCGTCGCGCTCGAAGCGAACCGCTTTTCTGCTGGCCCAGCTCGGGGCGCTGGCCTCGGCACGCTTCGCCGAGCGCACGCGCGAGCTCGGGCTGACCCCGAGCGATGCCGGTGTGCTCCGCTTGCTGGGCCGCACCCCCGGGCTGAGCCAGCGGTCCCTGGCCGACCGTCTGGGGGCGGTGCCGAGCCGGGTTGTTCCCCTCATCGACTCGCTGGAAACTCGCGGCCTCGTCGCGCGCGTGCGCAGCCGCACTGACCGGCGGAACTACGAGCTTCGCCTGACGCCCGAGGGCGCAAAGATGCTGGCAGCGCTGCGCGGAATCGCCGAACGGCATGAAGCCGAGCTCCTGGCCCCGCTCACCAGCGAACAGTCCGCGCAGCTTGGGAGCCTGCTGGCCGCGCTGGCCAGCGCCCACGCCCTCGACGCGGATCTTCATCGGGGCACGACCCCGGAGTGAAGCCATCCGCAGGCTGACCCGAGGCGCGAGTCAGGACCGCCGCGTGCCCGCCGCTCGGTCGACTGCGCGACGCGGAAAAGAATCTTCTATGGGAGATAATCCGGGGCCGCTTCCAGGCCGAAGTAAGCCTCGAGGGTGGCAATGCCGCGGTTTCTCATATCCTCGGCGATGGCCCGTCCGACATAGCGCAGATGCCATGGCTCGTAGGTGTAGCCGGTAGTGGCCCCGGCCCCGGCCGGATACCGGATGATGAATCCGTGCTCCCAGCCGTGCTCAGCCGCCCATTGCCCCGCCGGGGTATTTGCGAAGCAGGCTTGCAGGGCACAGGTGCCACTGGCATTGCCGATGTCCATCGCCAGGCCGGTCTGGTGTTCGCTGAAGCCGGGCCGGGCGGCAATGGTATCCGCCGTCGCCTGTCCGTACTGGGTCACGTAGCTGTCATAGAGGCTGGCCTGCTGGCTGTACGAACGGTAGCCACTGATCGGCATGATGTTCACGCCGCCCGCCTTGGCGGCTTTGGCCAACTGCTTGTAGGCGTCCGCGGCCTGCGCCCGCAACTGTTCTCCCTGGACCCTGACCAGCTGCCCCGGCACATACGTGGCCGGGTTCAGCTGCCGGTGCTTGTTGACCACCACCTGCAGGCTGGAGGCGGAAGTGATGTCGTAACTTGCAGAGACCGCTGCCGTCGCCGGCGGTGTGATCATGCCGAGCAAAAACATCAGCCCAGCTACAGCGCCGGTCATCCTGCTGATTCCTTTAAGCATGATGACCCCCCAAGAAGTGTCGGGAACAGATGCCGGAACTCTACCGGTCTGCCGGGGCAGGAGTCGAGGGAGCCGGCGGACCCGCCGTGAGGCAGTCGAAGGCACCGCGGGGCCGGCGAGCTTCATGGTCCTGGACCCGAACGGCAACCCGGTGCTCTTCGATCAGCACGCCTGATTTGCAAGAGGCCGCGTCAGGCGCCGCCTGCGCCGGACTCCAGGAGCCCGCCGCCGGCCCAGCGCCTGAGCGCGAGCTTCTCGGCGTCGTCGAACTCCATAAGGGCGAGCCGGCAAAGCTCTTCGACGTTCCTGGTCCAGGCGGCGGCGAGGTCCGTGGCCGTCATCTCGTCCGAAAGGGAACCGCCGGCGTACACCACGCCCTGGATCACGAAGTTGACGGCCGAGCGGGACACCGGCTGTCCGGCCGCCACGCAGTCGTCCCGGACCGAGCGTGCCAGTTCGCTGCGGCCGGGGTGTTCGCGCAGCTTCGCCTCCAGCGACACGAAAACCTGCCGAAACTGTTCGGATGACAGGGCGGGCACGTCCGTGACCCGGGTGACCTGTTCCTCGATGGCCGGCCGGGCTTCGGAGGCCAGCGAGGACAGTTCCGGCGAAAACCGCTTTGCGTCCCACACCCAGCCGGGCGACGGCGTGGACGAGTACTGAACGCCCTGGCCGATCTGGGCGATCCAGGCCCCGAACTTGCCGTGGCCGCCCCAGTCAGTCTTCAGGGACGGGTCCGCGGTCAGGGCCCGGTGCGCCGCCACCGCTCCGGTGACCGGGCCGGACGCGGCCTGCACCAGGGCCCGGACCTCGTCGGCGGCCGTCGTCGCGGCCCCGGCAACTCCTGGTGCGGTCCGGAGCGGGGTGCCAAGTCCGGCGGACGGCACCATGCGGGGGACCTCGGCCGAGGTCCCGTTGAGGATCGCCACGAAGTCGTGGGATTCCACCACGCTGTCGGCCATCTCCCGGTACGCGAATGCCACGGCGCCGGCGGCGATGACCGTGGTCATGCGGTCGGCGGCCCGGAACCGCTGGACCAGCGACGTGAAGTCCGCGTCGGCCGATGCGACGAAGAATTCCTCAACATGCGCCGCGCCGGACAGGGCGTCCATCGCGTCCAGCACCAGGTTGATGTCCGTGCTGGACTTGCCGCGCTGGGTGAGGGAGGGGCAGTCGATGACGCGGAAGCCCGCCCGGGTCCAGTACGGCCGGTACTTGGAGTAGATCACCGGGTTGAGGTAGCAGTTGCGGATCAGGAAGCGCCGGGATTCCTCGCCCGCGCCGCCGTCGGCCAGCGCTTCGGTCCAGTGCTTGGGATCCTCGGCGAATCTCTTGGCCGCGGCCGGGTCCAAGGCCATCAGGCCCGTATAGACGTTGTCGAAGTCCACGAACATCGCGGCGCGGATGCCAGGCCGCCGGGACTGGGAGAGAGGATCGGTCATCGGCTCAGTGTGCCAGCAGGAGTGGGGGAGGTGCCAGATGTGTCGATTGCTTTGGCGGCGTTTGCGCGTGCTGTTCCGACCGGGGCACTATCCCATGCCTCTGTCGTCGAGAAGGCTATCAAGCCGCTCATCGGCGTCGAGGAGTTCGGCGCATGGCTGGTCGACCAGGTCGGCTGACCTCAAACTCGGAGCTCGGTAAAACAATAATTCTCAATCAAATGAGAAACTATTCTTGATTTAGGCCTTCGGGCATTCTAGGCTGAACAGGTAGCAGGCGGCGGCCGGCAGTGACGCAGGGCCGCCCTATCGGATCGCGATGAGAGAAGCGCAGATGGACAGCACACCTTTTGATCTGACGGGCCGACTGGCCCTCGTAACCGGTTCGTCGCGGGGCATCGGAAACGCCCTCGCCGCCGGCCTGGCTGCGGCCGGAGCATCCGTTGTACTCCATGGCCGCGAGCCGGAGCGGCTCGAGGCAAGCCGGCTCGATCTCGCCGAGCGGTTCGGCAAGGACCGGATCGATGCTGTCCCGTTCGACATTACCGACGAGCGTTGCGTGGCAGAGGGAATCGCCTATATCGAGGAGAAGTTGGGCGCGCTGGACATCCTGGTCAACAACGCGGGCATCCAACACCGGGTGCCCTTGCTGGACCTGGGACTGGAAGACTGGAACAGGGTGATCACCACCGATCTCACCAGCGCGTTCCTCGTCGGCCGTGAAGTGGCCAGACGGATGGTGCCCAGAAAACGCGGAAAAATCATCAACATCGGCTCCGTCCAGTCGGACCTCGCTCGCCCAACGATCGGCGCCTACACGGCCGCGAAGGGCGGCCTGCGAAATCTGACCCGGGCCATGACTGCCGAATGGGCAGGCCACGGACTGCAGATCAACGCCGTCGCCCCCGGCTACATCCACACCGAGATGACCCAGCCCCTGGTCGACGACGCCGACTTCAACACCTGGATCTGCAAGCGCACTCCGGCAGCACGGTGGGGAACGGTAGGAGACCTCACCGGCCCCGTGCAGTGGCTCGCGTCAGATGCGTCCGCCTACGTGAACGGGCAAACCATCTTCATCGACGGCGGCATGACGGCGGTGGTCTGAGAATGACAGCACACCATCAGGGCACCACCGGTTCCGTGCTGGTCGTTCACGGCGTGGGCGACCTTCGGCTCGACAGCGTCCAGGTTCCCGAGCCGAAGCCCGACGAGGCGATCGTCGAAATCGCCTACGGCGGAATCTGCGGATCGGATCTGCACTACTGGCTCCACGGCGCCGCGGGCGAGTCCATCCTGCGTGAACCGCTCGTTTTGGGCCACGAAGTGGTGGGAACCGTCGTGCAGGCTGCCGTCGACGGAACGGGACCCGGCAAAGGAACCAGAGTGGCAGTCCACCCTGCCAGTCCCGGAGGGACGGACGCCCGCTACCCGATGGACCGGCCCAATCTCTCGCCGGCCTGCACCTATTTGGGAAGCGCTGCCCGGTTCCCGCACACGCAGGGCGCCTTCAGCCAGTTCGCCGTGCTTCCCGCCAGGATGCTCAGGGGCCTGCCGGAAGGTCTGTCCCTGCGGACCGCCGCGCTGGCCGAACCGGCCAGCGTGGCCTGGCACGCTGTGGCCCGCGCAGGAGACGTCCGCGGAAAACGGGTCCTGGTGATCGGCAGCGGCCCCATTGGCTGCCTGATCGTCGCTGTGCTCAAACGTGCCGGCGCCGCCGAGATCATCGCGGTTGACGTCCATGAAAAACCCCTGGCAACCGCCCGTCTGGTGGGCGCCGCGCGGGCGATTCTGGCCATCGACGCCGAGGCAATCGCCGCCGTTGAGGCCGACGTGACGCTGGAATCCTCCGGGAACCACCGGGGTCTCGACTCCGCGATCCGTGGCACGATGCGGGGCGGAAAAGTGGTGATGGTGGGCCTGCTGCCCAGCGGCGATCAACCCGTCTCCATCTCGTTGGCAATCACCCGTGAACTGGAGCTTGTCGGCTCGTTCCGCTTCAACACGGAGATGGATCAAGTGATTGAGGCACTGGCCGATGGAAGCCTTTCCGCGGATCCCGTCATCACGCATGAATACCCGTTCAGCGAAGCCCTCGAAGCCTTCAGCGCCGCCAGGGATGCGAGCAGCTCGGGCAAGGTGCTGCTCTCGTTCACCTCCGGAATGCCTACGGGGACAAACTAATGCTGGGAACAGACGGACACACAGGAAAATCCCGGACCGCCGGCCGGTCTGTCACGGCAGTAACGGGCAGCCACTGCCCGATCAGCGGGCTCTGGGCCCTCGTGGGTGGCGAGGAGACGTACTGCCGCGTCCTCGAGGGAAGCGTCATGCCGGCTTTCCGCAACACCGCCGTGCAGTGGAGACTGCTGGAAAGGCTCCAGCGTGGTTTACATCGCTGAATCACGGCCCCGGCGCAAGGCCGCATCCGCGCGCGGCGTGCCTGCCCGCACCCGGGCGGAAACTCCGGGCAGTGATCCCGGGCTCGAACGGAGGCTGGCTGAGGTACGCGTTTCACGGGCACACCGGCAAAGCCTCATCCGTACGCTGTTGAATCAAAGAAACGCGGCCGTCGCCGCAGCCCTGACCGGCGGAGTGCCCCTTGCCAGGATTGCGGCCGCCACACGTCTCAGGCTCGCGGACATCAGGCGGATCGGCGACGGTTATTCCGAATACTACGGATCCGGAATCTCCCGCGAGCAGCACATTGCCGCCCTTGCCGCCATCGCCGGCGAGCTGGAGGAAATCAGGGAAGAAAGAGACCGGGCGGAACGGCAATTTTGCGCCGATGTGGTCGAAGCCCTCCGCGGCGGCAACATCGATGTCTTCCGGGTCGCGGCGCTGACTGCCGTGACGGCCGAGCGCCTCCGGGAGCTGACCCGCGGAGCCGGGCTGCGGGCAGAGGCCTTCAGGCCCCGTCCGGCCTAGCTTTCAGGGCTCCGGGACCGGTCAGCGTTCCACCCCGTCATGGCGCCAGTGAGGGCCGAGACGAGCCGGGCCGTCGTCTGTTCCTTGCTCAGTCCGACGGTCTGGATCAGGTCCAGGATTTCGCGGGGATCGAACAGGATGTTCCACAGGAACATGGCTTCATCGCCGAGGGGCATCAGTCCAAGTTCGTCGCAGGTCTCGCGCAAGGGGCGTTCCAAGGCATCCGCCTGGACTGTCAGGTAGAAGGCGCCTTGGCGCAGGCGTGCCAGGTAGCCTTCGCCGGAGCGGGTGTGCAGCATGGCTCCGCCGTGACGTATGACCAGGTCTACCCACTTGCGGCTCACCACTTCCAGGAGTTCCAGTCCGGAGGACTCCTGTTTCAGGCTGAACTCCCGCAGCTTTTCCCCGACGCCGAAGCGGTATTCGGCGAGAATGTCCTCGACGGAGGCAAAATGCCGGTAGGCCGTGGCTGAAGATATCTCGGCATGTTTGGCGATGTCCGACATGCTGATCGGACCCCGCCGGGACGCGAACAGCTGCCCCGCCGCCTTGACGAGCTCCCTTCGGTTGCGCTGTGTATCGCTACGCATTGTCCGGCCCCCTTTCGTTATCACCTAGCTTAGGTCCTGGCGTGCAGACCATCCTTGTAGCGCCGCGGTGAACGTCCGAAGGAGCCGTGCCGAGGCCTGATCCGGCGTCAGCCCCACACTATTAATGAGGTCAAAGATTTCGCGCGGGTCGAAGAAGACATTCCACAGGAACATTGCCTCCTGGCCGGTGGCCCGCACTTCCAGCTCCTGTGCAGCTTCTGCCAAGGGTCGTCGGAGTGCCTCGGCCTGCACTGTGAGATAGTAAGCGCCATCACGGAGGCGGGCCAGATACCCCTCGGCTGACCGGGTATGGATCATCGACGCCCCGTGCCGGACCACCAGATGCACCCATTGAGCGCAGACACGGCCGAGCAGATCCACTCCGCTGGCTTCCTGCGCTGTGGTGAATTCGAACAGTTCCCGGCCGACTTCGAAGCGGTAGGCCGCGAGGGCTTCATTCACGGAGGAGAAATGACGGTAGGCGGTGGCCGTTGAAATACCGGCCTCACCTGCCACCTCCGCCATGGTCGCCGGGCTGCCGGCACTGAACAGCCTCCCGGCGGCGGCGACCAGCAGCATCCGGTTGCGCTGTGTATCTGTGCGCAGCCCCGACGCGGGGTCGCCACCGCGGGCAGGCATTAGCGCAGTGCCGCGAGGCCGGCGGCGATCCGCTCGACCCCGGCGGTGATCGCTTCGGCGCTTGCGGCGTAGGAGAGGCGAAGATGGAATTCGCCGTTCCGGCCGAACTCACTGCCCGGGCGGACGGCCACCCCGAAGTTGCGCAGGTGGGCCACCATTTCGGCGGCGGGCATGTCCGCGTCGTACTTCGGGAAGAGGTAGAACGCACCTTCCGGTGAATTGACCGTGAGCCCGGGGATCCTGCTGAGTCCGCTGAACATGAGCTCGCGGCGGAGGGAGTAGGAGGCGTGCATGCGTTCGATGTCGGGCCCGCACGTCTTGAGCGCGGTGAGTGCGGCCAGTTGGACGGCGGTGTTCATGGAGCCGTTGAAAGTGTTGTGCACCCGGGCGGCGGACGCGATCACGTCCGGCGGACCCCACAGGTAGCCGACGCGCCAGCCGGTCATGGCGTAGCTCTTGGAGAACGTCTGGCAGTAGATGGTCCGGTCCCTGAGTCCCCCTATTTCCAGCGCGGAGACGAAGGGCTCGGCGGTGTAGACGAGGTCGCTGTAGGCCTCATCGGAGAGCACCAGGGTGTCGGTTCCCGCAACCATGTCGGCAAGGGCTTCGAGCTCGCGGCGGGAATGGACGATGCCGGTCGGGTTGGACGGGTTGCAGAACACGAACAGCTTGGCCCCGTCCAAGGCCGTGGCCAGCGCTTCGAGGTCCCAGTGCAGATCCTCGGCCAGCGGCACCGGCACCAAGGTGCCTCCGGCCATGCTGACGAGGTCCGCATACAGGGAGTAGGTGGGGTCCGGGATGACCACTTTGTCGCCCGGGTTGATGAGGCCGAGGATTGCCGCGGAAAGTCCGGCGGTGCCGCCCTGGGTGACCAGCACGTCGGCGGGGCTGGCCACTTCGCCGAGGAGCCGGCCGATGCGGGCAGCCAGCTCCTCGCGAAGCACTGGCTCGCCCAGCAATGGCGAGTAATGGGTGTGACCCTCGTCGAGGGCTTGTGCCGCTGCGGCGCGGACCTGGGCGGGCGTGTCGAAGTCCGGCTCACCCATGGCCAGTGAGACGAGGTCGCCTTTGGACTGGGGCTGTTGGACCCGCAGGGAGGTGCGCTGGACGCGCAGTACGGCGTCGGATGGCTGGAAACCGTTGAGGAGGGTGGGGGCTGGATCAAGGGTCATGGTGGTGGGCCTGCTCTGGGTCGATGAAGGGTGGATGGCGTGGCCGGAGACTGGAGGCCGTCTGCGTTTCATGGCCGGGAGGGTTCGCCGGCGGGCGCTCCGGCCCACCGGCTGATCTCGATGTCCCCGGAGGTGTCGCGCTGGATTGTGGGGGCGATGACGAGTTCCTGGACGACTGTGCGCTGGGGCAGTGTGGCCACCAGGTGGATGGCGCGGGCGACGTCGTCGGGCTGGACCATGGCGTCGCGCTCTTCCGTGCGCGGCGGACGTGCCCGGTTGTCGAGGATGGGTGTCGCTGTTTCGCCGGGCAGGATGGTGATGGCGCGCAGGCCGTCGTTGCGGAACGTATTGTGCAGGTACGTCATGAAGTTCCGTGCCGCTGCCTTTGCTGCACCGTAGGCGGCCCCTCCCAGGAGGTTGGGGTTGACAGCCGCAAGCGAGGACACGGTGATGATCGTTCCCGTGTGGCGGCTCAGCATGTCCGGCAGGACGGCCTGGGTGAGGAGATATACGGCGTTGAGGTTCACGTCCAGCACCTCGTTCCATTCCTGCTGGCTGATCCAGCGGACATTGAGGACCTTGCTGGCGCTTCCTGCGTTGTTGACCAGGATGTCCACCGGTCCCAGGGATTCGCGAACCTCGGCTATCAGCGCATCGACGTCGTCCTTCGACGAGATGTCTGCGGTGCGGGCCACTGCATTGCCGCCCGCAGCGGTGATCGCGGCGGCGGCTTCGTCCAGGACCTCCTGCCGGCGCCCGACCAGTACCACGCTGGCACCTTCGGCGGCCAGGAGTGCGGCGGTGGAACGCCCCATGCCGGTCCCCGCGCCAGTAATAACGGCGACTTTGCCTTCAAGTAGTCCCATGGTTCCGTTCCTAGAGTCATTAAATCAGTGAGATTTGCATCGCATATGCGAAAAGTTTCTCATCTTGTCCGCTGGGAGGTCAAGCCCTTTCGGTGGGAAACGGGGCTCAGGCGGCTGTCTGTTCCGGTGGATTGCCGGCGGACGCGTGGGGCAGGTTAACGGCCAGGAAAAGGCTGCGGGCCCGGTCCTCCAGCATCTGAAGCTGGCGCTGCTCCTCGCGGTAGCGTTCCACGGCGTCGGCATGACTAACCCAGCGGAAAGTCATCGTCTGGCCCGGCCGCGCCTGGCCCAGTAGTGGCAGGGACGCCTTGGCGGCGAACGCGACAATCGGGTAGCCGGCCGTGAGCGTCCGGTAGCGGCCCAGAATGATCAGTTCGTCCCCGTGCGGGATCTCGAAAGCGCCGATCGGGACCCCGTGGGACACGATTTCGCCGAGGCCTTCGGGATGGATGACGGGGCCGTCAAGCCGCAGACCCACATGGTTGGACTTCGCCGTGACGGTGTAGGCGCGTGAGGACAGCAGTTCCCGGATGCCCGGAGCCGCGTCGGTTTCCGGGCCTTCGACGATGTCGATGCTCCAGGTGCCGCCGCCGAAGGCGGGCACCGGCACAGGCAGCCGGAACAGTGGCTGGGAGAGGTAGGGATGCTCGAAACCCGCGTAAAGGGTGCAGAGCTCGAGGTCTTGCCCGACGGCAATCTGCTGGGGGAAACCCATCCGGGCCTCGGGGGCGGCGCTGCCCATGAAACGGCCAGTGGCGAGGGTGCCGCTGAACGCCAGGTAATTGCGCATCCCGCCCCTGGCATTTTCGATGGTGATCAGGGCGCCGCCGGGGACGCACAGCGGCTCCCACAAGGCGACCGGCTGGCCGTTGACCGTGACGTCGGCGGGGGCGCCGGTCACGGCCATTAGCACCGGGTCGGCAGGGGTGAACGTGAACCGGCCGCCCATGATCTCGATGCACGTCGCCGTGCGGCGGTTGCCCACCAGGATGTTGGCAACGGAGGCTGAATGCTGATCCGCCGCACCTCCGCACGGAACACCCATGAACTCCGAATGCTCCCGTCCGAGGTCCTGGAACGTGGACAGCCACGCGGCCTCCCGGACTTTCACCCGGACGGTCAATTCGGTGGCGCTCATCAGCTGACCTTCCGGGTTTGTGCCTGCTCCGGAGCAACGCTTCCGGCCGGCCTCAGGAACTGACCAACAAGCCCCTGCCAGTCGCTGGCCGGAATGATCCGGAAGCGGACCCGGTCTCCGGGCAGGTAGGAAGTGGCCGGCTCTTCCCGGATATCGCACACCGTGAGCGGTGTCCGTCCAATGACCTTCCATCCTGTGGGCCCGGGAAAGGGCTGGATGATGGCGCTGGTGCCGGCGACCATGACGGACCCGCTGTCGACGTTCGTGCGGGGTTCCTTGCAGCGGCTGACCTGACCGGGGAACCGCACGGTACCCATCATGGGCGCCATGGCGGAGGCGAGCAGGTTGATCGACAGTTCGGAATCCTCCATGATCCGGAGCACGGCTTCCTGGCTGATCCCTAGTTCTTCGGCCACCTCGGGGAGGTCGGGCGAGTAGGCCGCGCTGACCACCACTGGGATGATGAAGAGGGCCGCGGAACGTTCCTGCTCGTCGCGTTCCAGGCCGCTGCCGGCCACGGCCAGCCTGATGGTCTGGGCGAGTTGGCCATGGCTGACGGCGAGGCAGTCGAACTCGACCAGCAGCGAATCAACGCCGGCCACGACGTCGATCAGCCCGTGCGGGCGCTCGTCGAGCAGTATCTCGCGGAGTCTGCGGCTGCCGGACTCGCGCTCTCCGGCGTCGGCCGCGGCCACTTTCAGCATCAGGGCCGAGTCGCCAAACGGGATGGCTTCGATCTGCGGTGGCCGTCGGGGCGGTTGTCCTGGCGCTGGGTACGTACTCATGGGTCCTTGGATCGTCGCTAGGGGCTCTGGGGTAGCGGGGGTGGGGGACTGCCGCGTCAGGCAGCAGCCAGGCGGGCCTTTTCGGCGAGAACGTCTTTGAGCCCGGTCGCCCGGATGCCTGCCCTGTCGAGCGCGGCGCGGAGCGCTGTGCCGTTTTCCAGGACCTGCGGGTGGTCGCCGTGCAGCAGGACGACGTCGGCGTCGTGACCCAGCGGGACGACCTTGCCGGTGACCGCCCGGACGGTGCCTTCGGTGACGACCTGGACCACGCGGCGGCCGATCTCCTCGGGGTCGTGCAGGAGCGCGCCCTCGGTGTTGCGGGAAACAGGCATGCCGTCCTCCCCGTAACCACGGTCGGCCAGGAACACGTAGCCGACTTCGAGTCC
>ENA-OWNT01000795-OWNT01000795.1-seawater-metagenome-genome-assembly--contig:-NODE-795-length-55752-cov-6.492357_pt1 | contig 55752 bp, 45 predicted proteins | sample MGYA00238136_ERZ651165 | MGnify/ENA primary metagenome ERZ651165 (study PRJEB26861, sample SAMN08777766) | seawater metagenome | isolation source: coastal seawater | place: USA: Florida | collected... | reverse complement strand
TAATCCGTTTTTGGTTAATTATGCAAAAAGAGCTACTGGAAATAAAGAAAAAAGACGTTACTGCAAAACGGGTGACTTTTATCCTGACACTAAAGATTTCCTGAACAGGAGTGAAGTTTTAACCTCATTGTCTGATGCAGGTGGTAGTACTTACTATGTGGTACTCACACCTGGTACAAATGAATTTGAGAGCAATCTTAAAGACAGTATCAATGCAAGTACCGATACCGTATTTTTGTATACAGAGTTCACCCCATCCGAGAACCTGTACGAACTGAGCGTATTTAAAAACGGAGATACCGCTACTATATCCCTGAGAGGGGGAAGTACCAGTGGTGCTTCACTTTGCGATACTATTTTTAACAGTGTAGATATTTCTGAAACAATAACCTTTACCAATATCAGGTGCATTAATGATATAGAAGGTTCTATAAGGTCTTCTTATGCGGGATTGTTAACCTTTGTGGCTGATGTAGAACGTACTGGCGGTGTAACATCGGGTAGCTGCACAATGCTTGGATGGGTAGACCAACTGGAAATGATGACAACGGCAGAAAACATACTGGCCGGAGCTATCCCCTGCACAGAAATGCGCTCATTATATGAGGAGTTTAATGATACCTTGCTGGCTTATGACATAAAAGGTGTTGACCATCCTTCGTATGATTATATGCTGGAAGGTTTTATGAACTACAAGGTTGGCAGAAACTATACAACTGGCCAGTACAAGACGTTCATAGAAAGCTGTGCCCTGGCAGATAAAATGAATCTGAACCGCTACCAGGCATATAGCTACCTGAAATTTACCGATACAAGCGATGCATTTGCCTTCCTGGATGATTATTACACGGTCAATAGTAACCTGTTCCTTGAAGAGCCATATATGGATATTGATTCATTAACCGATTCTGTTTTTATGATGGTTGATTTTAACTCAATACCATTTCCGTTATTATGGCAGTACAAAGATTTTATCTCTACTAATACTTATGCGCAGTCTACACATATAAATGAAAGGTTGATCGACATACAGGATACAAATACAATGGGATGTATCATCGTGCCACAGTATGCACTTGACTCTATCAGTAATTATGATTCATTTGTAGACGCAAGCACTCGAGATGTTGTTTTCGGTACAGATTATGGAAAGTATTTCAGAATAACAGCACGCTCTACAACTTATCTGAAGTTTGGAAGTATCTGGCTACTTGCCTATAAATACTATATCCATAAGTTAGGGGCTGGTCCCGGTGGTAGTTATCCCAGCCTGGAAGAACAATCTGTCGGAATGTACAACATGGAGGATTTTCTATATTCCAATGGTTGGGTTGTTGATATCCAACGAAACACCCAAAGCACTATCAATGATAATTACTTCAGTAATTATAAACAAAACTTCCTTGATTATGTGTACAGCGCACAGGGTAGCCTTGTGCCAAGGGTTATAGATACCTTGCGCGAAGACTCTTTAAATACACATGTATATGCCAGTACTCCAGCTACCTACACCATTCCGACACAACCGGGCAATACAACAAATCTTTTTGTGGCAAATACTGTCGGTACGCTATATGATACGCTTTCAAGTATGTTACATTTTGTTACAGACTCCATCTTTAATGGCAGCCTGTTTTTCTTTGACGTAAATCAGGTGGATACATACCGTGTATATAACCCCAATAGTATTAGTTCTTCACAATATATCTGGCATCAGTATGTTTTTAGATGTAGCGATGAGAATTACCTGTACTTGATGTTTAATGAAAGTACTGACCATATGTACTATACTTTCATTAATGTCCCTGCATACCTGAAACGAGATATCCAATACGATTACGTGTTGCATGATATACATCCACATCCTGGCATTGATGATTCAAGGTATTTTGAGGTGATCGTAAAAGACAAGAATGACACAACTAAAAAAATACGACTGTTCGGCAGGGCCAGTTTCACCATTGCAAACAATACTACACTTACAGACATATTGCTGAATGAGCCTATAACGGCACAGGCCGAATACAGGGATACGATGTATAACTGTGAACAGGAATTATTGCACAATATTGTTGATGTAGGAACACAACGTTATCACAGGTATATAGACTCAATACGTGAGCGGCTGTACAATGATTTCTATTTTTACATCATGGACACCATTGATGAGGAAATGCAACTCACGATGATGGACCAGAAATTCCAGATCACATTAAGTACTTATGACAGGGCTGGTAATCTGTATAAGACAGTGCCTCCTGCAGGTATCAATAAAATAGATACAGGGTATTTCAGAGCAATAGACTCTGTGAGGAACATTAACGGTTCATATGCAAACGGAGAACCAAACCACACAAAAGTAAGTACCTACCACTACAATGCACAAAACCAACTCGTCTATCAGAAAACACCTGATGCCGGGGAAGTGCACTACTATTATGACAAAGCTGGCAGGCTCCGGTTCTCACAAAACGCAAAACAGGATACACTCGATGCATATACATACAACTTGTATGATAAGCAAAACAGGATAATAGAAACAGGGCAGTTTACCAGTGCCTCAATACCCTCTGTAATAACTAACGTACTTACAAATAACGACAGCACCGTAAATAGCTATATATACTCTGTCAACAGGGAGGACGTAGTAGCTACCAGCTATGATACCCTGCACACTATTATGCAGGATAGTATATCAGGCACACAGGATAACCTGCGTAAAAGAGTATCAGCCGTTAAATATTTCAGGTATCTTACTACAGTAGATACTTTTTACCGCGACTATGACCATGCAGCATATTACAGTTATGATATTGCCGGCAATGTAAAAGGGTTGTACCACCATTTCCCGATGCTTACCAGGTACCAGCAGCAATACAAAAGTGTACATTACGACTATGACCTGATAAGCGGCAAAGTGAATATGTTGAGCTACAACAGGGGATTTGCCGACCAGTTTTATCAGCGCTACGAATATGATGTGGATAATCGTATCACAAAAGTAGAAAGCAGCCAGGACGGCATTATATGGCAAAGAGATGCAGGCTATGAATATTATCAACATGGGCCTTTGGCCAGGATGAGCCTTGGCGACCTGAGGGTACAAGGGGTAGATTATGTATATACGATACAGGGCTGGCTTAAAGCCATTAATAGTGACTTTATGACACCTGCCAATGATGCGGGTAAAGATGGGGATACAAGCAGTGTATATGCAAACGATGCATTTGCTATGACACTGCAATATTTCCTCGATGATTATGAATCTATAGGAGGGGATACCAGTGTGCTCCGTTTGCCTGAGCGAGCTAATAAAAACCTGTATAACGGAAATATTTCCCGACAGGTAACAAATATCAATTCGTTGCCACCACTTGCAGCCAACTATACTTACGACCAGTTGAACAGGATAAACAAGACGAATTATGATGCTGTGTTTGGTGCCCAGGACTCTCTCGATGCTGTTGAAGATTATTTTTCTTCATTTAGTTATGACCCTGATGGTAACCTACTCAAGCTAAAACGCCGTGGTAATGGCACTGGTAGTTCTGTTGGCGGTATTAGTTTCCTGATGGATTCACTGACATATGAATACAGCACTATTGCGCATAATAACAGGCTGGTGAAGCTAACAGATTCTGCTGTTGACAACTATACCAATGATATAAAATATGACACCACAACGTTTGAAAAATTCCAGTATGATGAAACAGGGAACCTGGTTAAAGACCTGATATCAAGGCAGGATACTATAAAATGGAACTTGTACAATAAGGTTATAAGGACGGAGAACCGTGCAGGGTTAAACAACATGGATTTCTTTTATGATGGCGCAGGCAATCGTATCTCAAAGGTATACAACCAGCAGCATGATACCTTTAACTCTAATGAAGGGGATTACTACGTAAGGGATGCGCAGGGGAATATCCTGGCTACCTACAAGTCTGAAATGAGATATAAGTACGTTAAGATAATCGCATATAAGAACATAAATGACCAGATACGCACTCATGTAGGCACCGGGCCGTTCATTTCTTATGTTGAAGGTACGTACCATGTCAATAACGATATGGCTACTGCAATATCAAATGTTATTGCCGGAAATTCAGGCTGGTCAGGCCCTTATGTAGAAGGGCTTGGTGCTGCTTATTTTGCTGAAAATGGCTATTCTGTCAGAGAGAACCTTATATTGAACGGTGATGACTACATCATCCCGCTTTTTGAACACAATAGCGCCCATGTAATTTCAACTGCATGGAAGGAGATGTTTGCGGCTGAAGATAGCCTCTATATTCTACAATGGACAAAAGCATTGTTTGGCGATGGTAGTATGACCAGCTACCTTTTTGAAAAAATGTGCGATGCTGATCCTGCCGGAGACTTCCTGATGGCTGAAATGCTCATAGGCTACAGCCTCATCACCAGTGGTAATTGTGTTACTGATGCAGGTGTTGTAGCAGGACAGTTAGGAGGTACTCCATCTGATGCAGACCTTGTAGTGCTTGCAGGATATCTTACCAATGCATACTTAAACGGCACTGCTGAGTTTGAATATTACCTGGAGTTATTGGCTGGTGACAATGTAATTTATAACCACAGCTACTATACAGGTGCGGGTGGTAAACTATTGCCAGCTGTACAGAATGAAGTATTTACTTATGGAAACATGAGTGATTACTACGACTTTTTAAACAACTGGGATGATGCGTATGATTACCTGGTGACGACAAACACTATGGAGCAGTTGATCATGACACAATACAGCACAGACCATGAGCAATTGTTTATAGATTACTCAACTGACTGTGGTTATGGGTTTATTGATACTGGGCTGGCTGCAATAGAAAGCCTGGGAGTAGAAACATATACCTATGCTTTTGGTGAATCATACCCTGTATTAGGCCCATACCTACCCCAAGTGCTGGATGTGGAAAGAAAAACAACATTGGATCATTTCAACCTGGCTGAGCATCATGTATATGGTAGTAGCAGGCTGGGTGTAAAGCATTATTTTGCCAACCAACATTTTTTCAATACAGACTACACCGTTTCTCCTGTGCGTGTTCAATATTCATCATTACTTGGCAAAAAACCGTGGTACAGTGCAGAATATCAGGATGTTATATTTTCAGATTCATTACAACCATATTTAGGTACCTTTACCGGTAGAGAAACCTTTAAGCATTTTATGGGGCAAAAGGGCTATGAACTAAACAACCACCTTGGTAACGTACAGGCAGTAGTAACTGATAAGAAACTGCCTGTAGATTTGTATAGTAACGACAGTGTAGCTGTTTACAAACCAAGCCTTAGGGCTGTGTATGACTACTACCCATTTGGTATGCTGATGCCAGGCAGGCATAATCAGGACACATCCATAAAATGCATTACCGTAGTACACCCTGCATCCTGGACGTTTATACAAATAAATACTATTGACGCAGACTTGTATGCAGACGGCCTGATTTGGGCACCAGGCACTGGGTATAACGCAACCGCTGTAGGTAGTAGTATATCTACAGGTGTAGTCTCTTATGAAGATGTTGATTATTACAGCATGAGCACGGCAGAGGTTGGTGCAGGTTTACTACAAAACTTACAACTGGATGCGGGTAAAGACACCAAACTAATATTGGATATACACAGTATTGGCAGTAGTGGTTACGAGGCCAAAGTAAGCCAGTTTATCAACAATCAGTGGGAGGAAATGGTTAGCGAAGTGCTGTATAGCAGTGGAGAAACAGAGATAGACCTGCACCCTGCTGTTACAGATGTAAAGCTGGAGATATTGCGTACAACGGCAGATGCCTCAATGGTAGTAAATGCAGCTATACACCCCAGGTGGGTAATACCTAAAGTGTATCAGGACGAGCTGGAAATAACTATTTGCAGCCGTAGTGATGATAATTATAGATTTGGCTTTAACGGACAAGAGAAGGTAAATGAAATAGCAGGGATAGGTAATCATAACACTGCACTATTCTGGGAATATGATACAAGATTGGGAAGAAGGTGGAATTTAGACCCAAAAACGCAAATAGGAAATAGCAACTATGCCACGTTTAAGAACAATCCTATATATAATAATGATATAGATGGCGACATACCTAATCCAATAAGACTTCTATATGATGCAATGTTTAGAACATTCATTAAACAAACATCATCAGACTTTTTAAAGGCTGCAATTAATGAAAGAGCTTTCCCAACTAATATACCACACTTGCCAAACTATGGACGAATAGGAAGAATATATGAAGGGGCTGTAATTGAATCTGTAGGGGAATATAAGAACACGAGACGAGTCCATTCTCCTACGAGCCCTTCAAAGTATGTTATTCCAGATATGATTGGTAATTCGGCAGTAAATGTACGAGACGTAAGGTCTCCAGCGATAATTCAACGCCGTATTGTCTTTGATGATGCTCATTTTGTTGACGCAAAATTTACTATTAAAGGTGAAGTACCTACAAATAGGCCCCAACAAATCCGTCATATGATTGATGTATTAGCAGCACAAAGAGGCGGTACAATTAATGGTGTTCGCAATTCAATGATAAAAGCATCTGATTATGGAGCAGCAACGCTCACATTAATAACACCATCAGGAATAGAAGTTGATGATGGGATAAAAGAATATGCCATGGAAAAAAATGTTAATATAATTTTAAGACATACTGAAATGGATAGAGATAATCCAAGCAGGATTAGAGTTGCACCCGGTGAATCATTTCAAGTTAGGGCTTTAGACAAAAGTGGGTCAGTTGTATCTCTACCTACAACTGGAGATGTAAAAGCTCCAGGACAATCTACAGAAGTAAATTGGGAAATAAGATAATATTTATGGAGTTAGTATATTTTATTGGGAACAAAAAGATTAGTTATACTTTTCTATCAAGGGAGGAATTTTATGAAATATTTGGAATGAATCAAAATATTCCTTTTTATTACTACGATAACGAAAAGGAAATAAAGATTTACAAATGTGATACTTCAAAAACAGTAGTAGAAAAAGATGGGTCTATTTTAATATTTGATAATATCGGAGACTTTGAAGAAGTGCAATCAGATTTAAGTAAAGGAGAACAAATTCTTGAAGAATTGTTGTATAAGAAGAATCCTTATGGTAAGATTTTCCCAATGAAAACTTCATTTTTAATAGAGGTTTTACTTTTAGATTTAGGATTATCGGATATAGATGAACATAATTTGTATCAAATTGATACTTTGATAAGGAACAAAGGCAGTTTTTCTAAAAAGTATATGATAAAATACTGTTTAAATATTATTGCATTAGTTGGAGAGTTTGTAATAAAAACAAATACAAAAAAAATATCATGGAAAATGGTGTTATCTGAAAAGGATAAAGTAACTTGGTCTCCTTATCTCTTCTGTGACAATAAGCAAATTCCAATATTCATTTATTTCTTTGATAATCTTATGGCATATAATAATTTTGAATTCTTCATAAATGACATGTATCTAACAGTGAAATCATTATTTAAATAGGACTTTTCGCTTTATGAAATAGATTCTAAAAAATATATAGCTTGTTATTGACATTGAAATAGTTACTATCCAGCTGTTTATTATTGCGAAAAAAAAAGTAGTAACGCAATAAATAACTACTATTGCAGGAAAAATAAATAAATTCATTTTTTTTGCAATAAATGATGGGATGATTATTGCTAACAAAGTGATTAAAAATGAAGCAGTACATGCGAATATTAAATCATTGATATTTAAATAAAATACTGATTGACTGTTCATGAAAAATGAATGATCGTACTTGGTGGACAGTATTAAGAAAATATTTATAGAAATAATAGTAAGGAAAACGTTTGTAATAAAAAAAAAGATTTTCATAATACTAATAAGTTTAGGTCTGTATATATATTAAATAATCCTGACATCAAAATAAATTGGTGTTTGTTGTTGTACTGCACGGCTTACGTTAGGTGTTCTATTTGAGTTGCGGTATCGCAGCTTTTTATGATTTTGTCAATGTTTGCGAAAAATGCCTCCACAGTTCGTGAAAGCAATAAAGAAAGAATCATTTTCATTGATGTGATATTTTTATCAAAATAGCAAACACTGGACAATAATGCAAACCTGTAACGTGTCTTTATTAACGGGTAGTGTATCAAAGGAGTTGGTGGGTATCTGAAATCCGCTACAGGAGAGGATAGGATTTTTTATTAGAAAAGTATAACTAATAATACAAGGCGGGTAGTATATCCGCCTTTCTCTACTTTAAGGCATTAAACTGTCTGTAATGCAAGAAAACGATAGTACATGTGTATCAAAGGAGTTGGTGCATTTTTAAAATGCCCATGTTGCAGGGGTTTAGGGATAATTAAGTATGGTAAAAACAATCAAGGCAAACAACGATATAGATGTAAATCCTGCGGTAATTTTTTTTATAAACACTTACACTAAGCTGGCATATTTGCCATGTATTGATGATAAAGTAAAGTGCCTGCTAAAAGAAGGTTGTGGCATCAGAAGTATATCAAGGTTATTACGCATTGCTACAAGCACAGTTATGCGGAGGATACTGAATATATCCGGCAAGGTTATTAAGCCTCCACTATATATTGGGAAAGAGTATGAAGTAGATGAGATACTCACTTATGTTGGCAGCAAGAAGAAACTTTATTGGATAGTGTATGCGTTAGAAAAAGACACACGTAGCGTAGTGGATTTTGTCATTGGTAGGCGCACCAATAAAACACTACGCAATATTACAGACAAGTTATTGTTATCATCAGCAAGTAAAGTTTATACTGATAAGCTTTTGAATTATAAATACCTGATACCACAAAATAATCATAGCACAAAGTACTGAGGCACAAACTATATTGAACGTAATCATTTGACTATACGCACACATCTTAAACGATCGAATAGACGCAGCATTTGTTATTCAATAAGTGTTGTTCTGTTGTCGGCCTGTATAAAGATATTATTCTGGTCTTGATAGTAGATAAAAGATGTTATGAAGTATCTTTAATGTATGAGTTAAACTAGTGAGCTAATAAAAGAACATCACCATTGCTTCCAGACTATCATATAGCTAATCAGGAAATCCCTTCAAAAAAATGGGATAAGGCATACCGTTTTGGTTTTAACGGGCAGGAGAAGGTGAATGAAATAGCAGGCATAGGAAACTATAATAGTGCGTTGTTTTGGGAGTATGATACAAGGTTAGCCAGAAGGTGGAATTTAGATCCTAGAAACAACATTAGTAATAGCCCTTATAGTGCATTTGCAAATAGCCCTGTTTACTTGAGTGATTATTATGGTGATACTACAATTGCCTTTAATAATAAAGGTGAAGAATTAGGAACTATTAACGATAATCTTGAAAATCAAGTCCATTTTTTCAATATAGATGTGGAAACGGGCAAAGCCATGGTATCACAAATTAACAACTTAAGTACAAGTGATAGGAATACTTATGCCAGATTTGCAAGAGGAGTTTCAACGGCTTTTATTAGTAAGAACTCCATAAATGGTACATCTACGCCAGAAAAACAAATATTCGGCCTTAAAAATATTGCAAATAATTCTGTCGCTCTCAAAAAAGAAATTGTTTTTCTCGCAGAATATGATATTTCTAGGGAGTTGATGTTTAATGGCCTAAAGGTACCACCAGACCAGAAATCTGAAGTAGAAGCGGATCCGTATAAAGTATACGATTACAACGAAATTTCTTTGTCAAGACGAGAAAGAGCTTTTGGAGATGGACATACACATACTCAAGCATTTTTAGAAAGGGTTAAGAACTCTACTGATTTGCATAATTTGATGATGTTGCTAGGTACTCCTACCAATTCAACACAATGGGATCGTTCGAAGGGTAATTACAATGAAAGACATGATTATAAAAATCATCTCGGAAGTACACTATACACGTCAGCAGGAGGAGCTAAAGTTTACAAACCAAGAACTACGCCTTTATTTATTGGGTCGCCTCTTGGTATATCAATTTATAACAAAAACTCTTCGAAAGGTCAGGAACGTATAATTAGTTATGATTGGTTTAAATAATTTAGTATGAGATATCTATTTTCATTAATTGTTGTGTTGTTTTTTTTTAGCTGTAAGGATGAATTCAAGATCGAAGGTACTTGGAAGTTATTTGAGACGTATCCTGTTGGGAATAATATAATTACTGACTACAATTATTTCCTTTTCAGAAAAGATTCTACAGGAATGTATTTTGAAGATTTAAGAAACATAAAATTACCTGATACAAATATAACTAATTTCATTCTTGAATCTAAATATGACTCGATATATATTGATTCAATTGAATATGGATTTCCGATACTTGTCAAAGATAGGTTTAGTTATATTTATAAGGATGCAATTCTATATTATTACTACAGAGATTTTAAAGCTAAAGAACCTATACAATATAAAGTTAAAAACCAGAATAACCTCCTTTATTTCGAATGCATTAATTGCACATATAGCGATTATTTTGTCCTCAAAAAAGCCGAAGAGTTATAGAAGGGATAACCCTGCTGTTCGACATGTTCTGTAGGGCATGTCGAATACAGAATAGGAAGCCGGTTTTCAACTGGCAATAAAATCAGGAAGTTCCTATAAATCAAATGATAACGGTTGGTGGAACTCAACTAAAACATTCAGGAACAAAAATCCAAATTAGTCATTAAATAATCTTGATATGAGGTTAGGGAAATTTCTTTTAGTTCCTGTGTACTCTTGTCGTTTATTTCTTCTAATGTACAATAAGACAACCCCTCTATGCTATTAGATGAAATATCCAATATTTTATACTTGCACCTAGTTATTCTGCAATAGTAAATTATCAAATTGAACTGCTCGCCTTAAAACGTAATGAGTGAAACAGAGTGAAGTGAATGGAGTTGCGAGCACCAACGGCTGGGGCGAATTTTAGAGATCTAATCGACAATTCGCACAATGTAGGGTTATTGCGTGGGATGTAAATGAGGGTGGCATATGTGGCAGCAACAACCCGTAATGCAGCCGTTGGTCACGCAGGCGAGCACAGACGACAGGCAGCGGGTGTACTTGGGTATACTTCAAGAAGTGTAGTGAGCCGTCAGGCTGTGAATGAGTGAAGTGTGCGAAAGGACACTGGAGCTGTCATGAATGCAGGCTGCCAGAAGCAAAAAGTATGACAAACCATGCCCGACAGTCAGGTGTGTGAGACAAGTCTTTGTAAAAGTATTGTCTCAGTTTGGCGTACTATTTGCCTGGCAGCGGGAATGAATACCTTTTAACCTTTGATCCAATTAATATCTATAATCAGTGGGTCTCAGTAAAGTAATTCCACCATAATTGCCTAGCTTAATTGATTCTTCTATCATTAAAATATCCTTTGAGTTTGAAGATCCAAAATTAGATACCCATGAAGACAAATTGGTAATAGAAGTCGTAATTTCATAGTTAGAATTATGTCTTATTTGATGATCCGCAATCGGTCTATAAGGGTTTAATTTAATGCTAAAATATTATTTACACTTTTTAGCAATGGTTTTGACACCCAACGTACAATAATCTTATTATCTGCATTCCATCTTATACATATGCATGGAATTAAATTTGATTTTGCATAGTGAAAAGCGCAACTTAATATAGAGGTGTTGAAATATTAGATAGACCGATAATGCATTGTGCACCAGGCATAAAGTCGTTTGATTTTTCTGAAAAATATGAGGAAGGCATTAACAAATGTGATGAGAAAATTTGCGCCTCTTTTTCAACTACTGTATAATTATGGCAATCATCACTAGTATGAAACAGAGACTTTCCACTTTCTAATAAGCGTCTATGCTCTGGAATAAAATAATGCCCTAATTCATGACCACAAGTTGATCTTGTCCAGCTATTCTCTAAGCCATAAGTATGTTTAGACTGGTTTATAAATATATGGAAGGGCGTCTGTTTAATAGATGAATCATACCGTATAATTCCTAAAAAGGAATCATCGAATTCATTAAATCTAACCCCGATACCATATAGGTCAGCTACTTGTTCTGGCTGTATTACAGGACTAAGATTATGTTTTTTAACAACACCTTCAGCAATCTTAATTATTTCCTTTTCTCTTTTGTAGAGGCTTGTTCGACTTTCCATCTGCAAACTCTTTATGTATTTTATTCATCTTGGAAACAGTCTCATCGGAAAGCGATTCAATTATGTTCTGACTACCAATTTTAGATTCAGCCCACCTTAAAATGTCCTCTGAGTTTTTCAACTCATCTGGCAACTCAATTCGAGTATTGCACAACCCTTCATGAATAGCTCAACCTCTACATAACTTGTAGGACATAATAGTCCATACTGCTTTAATGAGATAAATACATCTTGCTTGAACTCTTTTGGTACATGAAAATCAACATTTATAGTCTGAGTTTTCTTGTTCGGTTTTTCTGAATTCATACAATAGCTTTCAATTAGTTTAAAATGTTTTTATTGCAATTTTTGTATAGTTCTGCATATGCCCTATCTCTGATTTTAGGGATATAATACTTGTCCTTTATTCTACCTGGATATGTTTTAAGTAAATCTTGAACCACATAGTCAGGCAATCTACAATTATTGCCAAAGTCATCAATATTATAGTGTCTTAAATACGGACACAATACATCCCGTTTGTACTGTGCAAGTTTATTCCATTCCGTAATGAATACCTCTCTTTCTATAGAGCTTCTATTAGTAAAGATATACCTGACCTCATCTTCGATATTTTTCCCGGACACCAATGGTCAACAGATTCTATAAGAGACTTGTTGTTAGAAGCGTCAAAAAAGAAATTGTCATTAGTTAAAATTCACTCGCACCCTAATGGATTTCGCGATTTCTCTGAGATAGATGATAATTCTGATTTGGAATTATTTGATTCTGTAGGAGGCTGGATTGATGATGTTGATTTTCACGCTAGTTTAATTTTGTTACCTGATGGGACTTTTATTGGTCGAACTATAAATGCTAATCTTATATTCGAACCAATATCCAAGTTTACAATTGTTGGAGATGAGATAAAGGTAACGCTTGAAACAGATAAGGTCAATAATCATGACATTTCGAAAAGAACCATACAAACATTTGGTCTCGGTACTACTGCATTACTTGCTAGTCTAAAAGTAGGAGTAGTTGGCTGTTCTGGTACTGGAAGCATTGTAATTGAACAGCTTGCAAGATAAGGGATTGGTCAGTTAGTGTTAATTTATCCAGATACGGTGGGAAAGAAAAATTTAAATAGAATTCTCAATACTACTTTGGATGATGCTATTAATGAAAAGTTGAAAGTTGATGTATTATCCAATTCAATAAACAAGATTGGATTTAACACCCAAGTTTCAACATATCCATCAAACCTTTACGATAGCCCAGATGCGATAAAAGACTTAGCATCCTGCGATATACTATTGGGTTGTGTAGATTCTGAAGATGGAAGACGTCTGTTAAATCAAATTGCTACATTTTATCTTATACCATATTTTGACTTGGGTGTTAAAATATTAGCTGATGGTAACGGAGGTATTGAACAGATATGTAGCACCATCCATTATATTAAGCCAGGTGCTGGATCGCTAAAATCAAGGAGTGTTTATACGGATGAAGAATTAAGAGCCGCTGGATTACTCAGAATTGATCTTGATGAATATAATAAACAAAAAAGAGTCAGGATATATTGTCAATGTGCAAGTAGATAGTCCTGCTGTAATTAGTATTAATATGCAGACTGTAAGTATGGCAGTTAATGAATTTTTAGCTAGAATTCACAACTACAGATATGATCATAACAGTGAATTTGCAATCACACGTTTGAGTTTGAATGATGGGTACATGCAATACCAAAAAGATAATAGTGTTGATGAATATCTTCTTAAATACTGTGGTAGGGGTACAATAAATCCATTATTAAATATGCCGGAAATCGAGTAGTATGAAACGCATGATAAATAGAATTCTTAAATGGTTTCTTTCTCTAAGAAACAAGCTAATTAAGGGGAGCCTGGTTTATAGTATATGTTATTGCGATGATGTGCCAGATAATGTACAGCTTTATGTTATTTATGCGATTGGAGAAAACAAATACTACTGGATGGCATTATTCAAATGACCGTGTGGTTGTAACGATGAAATAAAATTAAATTTATTAGACAGTTATTCTCCTTCATGGGAAATAGATCATAAGATTGATTATCCATCTATAATTCCTTCCATAAAAAAAAATTGTAAGAGCCATTTCTTCATAAAAGAAGGTATAGTAATCTGGTAATTGTTTTAGTTATAAGCAGTTGGCAAAGACCTAAGTCATCACATGGTTTGAGTGCAAATCACAATAGTTTATCCAAAGGCATTGAAAATAGATAGATTATTTGGGATAGCATCAACCTTCATCATTTTATTAATCAACCTCTTACTACCCTCACATGCAAACTGGAAAAAGGCAAAATAACCTGAGGGGAGTTATCAGTGTTTTGTGTAACATAACTACAACTCAAGCAGAACAGATTACCCTCCTGCCTGTCCCGCTTATGCGGGGTTCCTAGGAGGGGAGAATGGCGGTACGTCTCTGACGTACGAAGCCATTCGGGGGTGGTTAACCCCGCGCAAAAATGAATCTCGATGCTCCGCAGGGTGCGGGGTTAATCTCCCAAACGGCCCCTTTGTCTAAGGGGGCTTTTTGTTTTGCGCGAGTGGACATCCTCCGTCCCGCGCAGGCGGGACACCTCCTTTAAAGGAGGAATTGATTGGTGTGAGTGGTGAGCGTAGAGGCGTTCTCTATATGCCCGGCGGATTATTACGTCGTTCGTTCCTCTCTCCTTCCCGCATGTAGCGGGACAGGCACAATGACAGCCTTGATTGGAATGAACACCAATATCCAACATAGCACTTATCTTTACGGCATGCGCATAGGGTTTGATGCAAAACGGGCTTTTAGGAATAATACGGGACTGGGGCAGTACAGCCGCAACCTGTTGTCGGCATTGTTTGCCGGGTATCCGGAGCATGAGTATCACCTGATGACGACGAAGACATCGGAGATGTTCCCACTACCCGATGCGGATAATATTCATGTGCATACGCCGGGGGGCATGTATAAGGCTTTCCCCGCACTGTGGCGGAGCAATGCGGTGCGGCACGACCTGCGCCGCCTGGGTGTTGACCTGTATCACGGGCTGAGCCATGAGCTGCCGGTGGGGCTCAATCGTACGGGCATCAAAACAGTGGTGACGATGCACGACCTGATATTTGAGCGCTACCCCAAACAGTACAAACCGATAGATGTGGCGGTGTACCGCAAGAAGTTTCGCTATGCTGCTGAACATGCCGATGTGGTAATTGCCATCAGCCGGCAAACCCGCGCCGACCTGGTGGATTATTACCAGGTGCCGGAGCGTAAAATAAGGGTATGCTACCAGAGTTGTAATACAGGGTTTCAGCAGGCTGTAACGGCGGAGGCTAAGGATGCGGTATGCAGCAAGTACCAATTGCCGGAGCGCTACCTGCTGAGCGTGGGCAGCGTGATAGAACGCAAGAACTTACTGACGGTGGTCTCAGCGCTGCACAGGCTGAAGGGCAGGCTGGATATCCCGCTGGTGGTGATAGGCACGGGTGGTGATTATATGAAGCAGGTGAAGCAGTACATAAAAGCGCAGGGTATGGAGGGGCAGGTGCATTTTATCAGTGAGCGCCCCTGTGGTGTAGCCGGTGCGGATATGCCCGCTATTTATCAAGGTGCGCATGTGATGTTGTACCCTTCGGTGTTTGAAGGTTTTGGCATACCGATACTGGAGGCGCTGTGGAGCAGCCTGCCGGTGGTGACGTCTAATTTGTCGTGCATGCCCGAAACGGGTGGCGATGCCGCCTACTATGTTGATCCGCTGAGTGCGGAGGATATGGCGGAGGCTATATATAAAGTAAGTACCAACGAGGCACTGCGTGCCGATATGATAGCCAAAGGGCTGGTGCACGCACGCAACTTTCTGCCGGAGCAATGCGCCGCTGCGGTGATGGATGTGTACCGGTCGCTGATGTAAGTGTTATTTGTCGGCGGTAAACTGCGGGTCTACCGGTGGTGGCACTACCAGTTTAGAGCTCACATTCGGGAAGAGGGTGCGCATCTCTGCAAGGCTGCGCCCGGCCACGTCCAGGAAGTACCAGGTCTTTCCCTTGTCGGGAGACAATCCTATAAGCGAAGTGGTTGCTTTGATCTTGCCCTCGGGCAGGCGGTACTCCATATACTGTGGCAGTACGCATTGCCATTCGCCCGCGGTGTCCAGTATGGTTTCGGGCATGTTGGGCCAAACGGCTGTAATGAGGTTGCCTGATTCTTCCAGGTCTTTTATCTGCTGCGCTACCTGTATGGTCATGCCAGCACGGCCGCCCTCTACGTTTTCCAGCACACGTGGGTGTATGAAAGCCGCATAGTCGTCGTAGTGCTTGTTCATCATAGCTTCGTCCATGCTTTTGGCCGCCATAAATGCCGATTTTTTAGCGGCTGCAGGGTCTGCTATCTGTGCCTGTGCTGCAAAATAGCCGGCCATTGCCAAAGCTATAATCAAAGTTCTTTTCATACGGTTTGCGAAGTTTGAGGGGGTAAATATAGCCAAACGGCTTGTATTTACGGGTTGTGGCCTTGTTAAAAATGTATGTGTTTAACTACCGGTAAATACACAAGAAAAAGGAGTTTACCCAAACGGCAAACTCCCTTTAATGATGTAATTGAGATAATGACTAGTTGCTGGAATGCAGGCCCATTTTGTTGCCCTCACAGTCTATAAAGAAGGCCATGTAGCCTATCTCCGGGCTGATCTGTGTGCGTGGCATGGCTATTTGTCCGCCAGCGTTCTCTACACGGTCCAGAATGTTCTGCATACCCGCTTCGTTGGCGTTGAGGTAAACCAGGTTGCCCTCTTGTGTTGGCTTGTGCATATCGCTTTGGGCAATACCGCCGCCTACTTTGCCGCTTGTAGGGTCAATAGGGAACATGGCCATTTTCATGCCCATCATGTCTACTACTTCGCCCATATCAAAACCGAATATGGTTTCGTAAAATGATTTGGCGCGGTTGATGTCTGCCGCCGGAATTTCGAACCAGTTTAGTGCGTTGGCATTTTGCATAATGTATAAGTTTTAGGAGGTAAAATTAGGGAATGCGGGTGTTCAGGATATTACCAAAGTGTGAAATTGTATCGGAATTAAGGATTGTTAAGTATTGTAAAGCGCTGATTCTGTGCTTGTTTTTTATGCAGATAATATTTTTATTATGATTCTTTAATCTTTTAATTTGATTTTTATTTATTTTTAATCTTCCTATAATATAAAAATTTCGCCCTGTGCTTTGATAGCAATAAGGCCGCTTTGGCTGATGTTCATTATTAAAAATAAATATAAATGAAGAGAACTTTACAAACTATTGTAACCGCACTTGTTTTGTTGCTTTCTGTATCTCAGGTGCGTGCGCAGGTGCCTACTTACATTACTTCGGGCGGAACGGCGAATAATATCTTTCCTTTCGCGTCATCTACCTCAAACAAAGTGCAATGGGTGTACACGCCAACGGAGTTTGTGCCTACTATTCCGGGAGGTATTATTACGCACCTGTATTTCAGGTCGAACAACGCGGGTGGAACAACGGTAACTTTTAATGACCTGAGGATAAGTATCGGCCATGTGAGTTTTTCTACATTCAGCAGCTCGGTGTTTGAGACGGGGTTGACGCAATGTTACCTGGCTACGACAACAACGATCAGTGTGCCCAGCAACGGATGGTTCGGTGTGCAGCTGGATGTGCCTTTTACTTATGACGGAACATCTAATCTTGTAGTAGAGGCAACGGTTACCAATGTAACATCGGTGCAGCTGGCGCAGAATGGTACAAATGGTAATAAGCGTATATGGGGTGGCAGAACCGCAACATCAGGAAGTTTTGGTTCGGGCCAGGCGCCTTGCGGGCTTGAGATAGTAACCTGTTCTACCGCGATTACGAGGCATCCTGTGCCCAGCGTAACCGTTTGTGAGAACCAGCAGACTGGTTTTAAATCAGGCGCGATAGATGTGAGTAGCTTTAAATGGCAGGTAGATGAAGGGACCGGTTATATAGATATAGCCAACAGTGCTATTTATTCAGGTGCTACCACAGACTCGCTGACTATAAAAAATATCCCGGCAAGTTTTCACGGTAATAAATACAGGTGCCTGGCGCTGAAGAGTTCTTGTGTTGACTCGAGTATGCCTGCCAGGCTGAATGTAAATGCTTTGGTAACAGCTAATGCCCTGCCGGATGCTGATACTACCTGTATAGGCAGTGTCAAAGACCTGTTTGTAAAAGCTACGGGAGCTGTAACGGGTTATAAGTGGCAGATGTTCATACAGGGGCAGGGTTATGTAGATGTGCCTAATGCGCCGCCATACAGTTTTATGAATGATACCTTACGTATATCTAATGTGCCTGATACGCTCAATGGCAGTATTTTCAGGTGTGTAATAGATGGTATCTGTAACTCAACAACATCGAACAGTACAAATCTGGCGGTAAATACAGTGCCGACTGTGGCTGTACATCCTAAAGACCAGGTTGTCAATCATGGTACTTCAGTTTCGTTTGAAGTGCAGGCGACAGGAAGCGGGGCTACTTACCAATGGCAGGTGCAGTCTACCAATATGTCGACCTTTGCCAATGTGAATGATAATGGCATCTATTCTGGCGCAAAAACAAACAGGTTGAGGGTGACAGGAGTAAGCCGGATTCAGAATGACTATAAGTTCCGTTGTGTAATAGGTACAAGTTCGGGTTGTGTTACTCCGGGCGAGGCAAGTAATTTTGCAGTATTAAACGTAAATCCTCCATTGTCAGTAAATGATATAGAAGACGGCGGTCTTATGTTGTTATATCCAAATCCAACAGGGTCATCTGAATTGTATATTAAAACAGAAGGCGATATAGCCGGCGATGGCGCCAAATATAAAGTAGTAGATAAAACCGGCAGAACGATCATTGTCGGTAATATGAATACGGGTGATAAGACAACGGTGGATGTACGCAGGTTGCCCGCAGATATTTATCTTGTTCAGATCATTGATACCGGTAACAGGGTTATTGCTCAATCAAGGTTTACAAGGTTGTAGGTTACCAGGTTATTGACTTCCTGTAAAAGGGCCATGGCGTGAAAAGCGTCATGGCCCTTTTAGCTTGTTTTAATGATTTTGTAATTAAAGGTGCTTAAGTATTGCTATGATGGTCAATTGAGATTATAGAATGATTAAAACGCAATTAAATAGAGGTTAAAGAATTGTTTTCTTATATATATTATTTGGATTAAGTTTTAACTTCCAAAGGATAAATTGTACTAACAGTTAAAACCTGTTGTCATTGCATTTGCATTGACAAAAATAAAAATTAACAAAGCATATGAACTGCAAAACTTTACGAAACATTATCCCGGCGTTGCTGCTGGTACTTGCAGCATCAAGCGCATGGGCGCAGGTGCCTACCTACATTACAGCAGGGGGGTCGTCAAACAACAACTTTCCATTCAATACAACCTCATCAAACAAGGTACAGTGGTTGTATCCGCCATCAGATTTTACTCCGAGTATTCCTGCGGGTTTGATCACGCATGTATTCTTCAGAAGTGGTAATAGTGGCGGGCAAACAAAAACCTTCAGTGATTTGCGTATAAGCATAGGTTACGCAAACTTCACAACATTCCCTAACGGAACGTTTGTGACAGGTTTGACACAATGTTACCTGGCGAGTACCACAACGATCAATATTCCAAGTAACGGTTGGTTTGGCGTAGAGCTGGATAATCCTTTTACCTATGATGGTACATCAAACCTTGTAATAGAAGCGACTATTACAAATACTACAGGTATTACAGTTGCACAGGCTACCAACAATGGTAACAAGCGTATATGGGGTAACAGAACCGCATCAAGCGGTAGTACCGGTACAGGACAAGCTCCATGTGGTTTAGAAATAGTGACATGCTCAACAGCTATTACACAACATCCTGTTACCAGTGTGACAGTATGTGAAGATCAGCAGACGACATTCAGTGCCGCTGCAATAGACGTGGATAACTATCAATGGCAGGTAGATGAAGGTACCGGCTATATGGACATAACGAACAATACGAATTATGCCGGTGCCACAACAAACAAACTGACAGTTAAAAACATCCCTGCAAATTTTGATGGTTTTAAATACAGGTGCATGGCGCTGAAAAGTTCATGTGCTGATTCGAGCAATGCTGCAACACTTCGTGTAAACGGATTGGTAAAGTCTGATCCTCTGCCTGTAAATGATACTACATGCATAGGTAGTACGAAAGACCTGATGATCAAATCTGCCGGTGCGGTTACAGGATATAAATGGCAGATATTTATACAAGGGCAAGGTTATGTAGACGTGCCAAACGCACCACCATATGTGTTCATGAATGATACGCTGCGTATAAACGGCGTGCCGGATACGCTGGACGGCAGCAAGTTCAGGTGTGTGGTAGATGGTGTGTGTAATACATCAACTTCGACGGCTACTAATCTTACTGTGAATATCGTGCCATCTGTTGCTGTACATCCACAGGATCAGCTGGTCAATCATGGTCAATCAGTATCATTTGAAGTACAGGCCACAGGTAGTGGTGCTACATATCAATGGCAGGTTCAATCAACTAATATGTCAACCTTCGCCAATATCAATAACAATGGTATCTATTCAGGTGTAAAAACAAACAGGTTAAGGGTTACTGGTGCCAGTCGTATACAGAATGACTATAAGTTCCGTTGTATCATAGGTACAAGCTCAGGTTGTATCACTCCCGGTGAGGCAAGTAACTTTGCAGTACTGAATGTGAATCCGCCTTTGTCAGTAAGTACTATTGCAGACAACGACCTTATGCTGCTGTATCCAAACCCTACAGGAACATCTGAGTTGTATATCAGGCTTAGCGGTAAACTTGCGGGCGATAATATGAAGTATAAAGTTGTTGATAAAACAGGCAGGACTATCCTGGTTGGTAACATCAGCAATGCTGAAAATACTTTGGTAAACGTTGGTAGCCTGCCGGCTGATATCTACCTTGTACAGGTGCTGGATTCAGGTAACAATACAGTAGCCAATTCAAGGTTTACAAAACTGTAGTTCAATAACAAGAATAGTACAAAGAGGACGTTATACAACGTCCTCTTTTTTGTTGTGTAATACATTGAAGCAAGATGAATGCAAGGTTAACTCATCATTATATTTTTTGTGTATTATGTAGTAGCTATGAATAATTATCAGCTGTTTATTTAATTGATAGTTAAAGCCTTATAGGTATTAAAATGTTATTAATTCAAGTGTGTGTTAAAAATTGAGTAACAGTAACTGTCTACCTTCGTATAGGTTATTCCACGTGTTCAAAGTTTAGTGGTATTGAAATGCCGTTAATTTTTTAATAGTTAAAAACCTATAATTATGCATTATTTCAAAAATATCATCAGATCAGCAGTTATGGTATTGGTTGCACTGATGGCTTCTGAAAGCAGCAGTGCGCAGACTATGATACAAATGCCGAGTCATAGCACTGTATACAATGGTAATATCAGGGGCTTTTGGTTTACAGCACCAGTTGATTTTACAATCGTCGGGTTGCGTGTGCCTTCACAGGCAGGTTCCGGTTTGCAATACATACAGGTGTTTAAAATAAATGACGCCACACCTGTTGTTTATGCTACTACATCTACCAACTTTACATCTTTAGGTATTGTGTATGGGGCCACCAATGGTGTGATTCAGAATGTGAATATCCCGATAACAGCCGGTGATAAGATAGGCATTGTAGGCCAGGCCGGTACCAGTAATTCATACGGAAACGGAACATCTGTTTCAGCCACTATTATGGGGCAGTCTGTTACGCTTGCCAGGATAGGCTACCAGGGGAATATGACCACAAGCGGTATTCCAAACTACTGGACAGAACCTGCAAGTTCTAATATCAGCCGTGTTGAGGTGTATTATGAAACCTGTTTTACGGCAATAACAGCACACCCGTCGCCAAGTACAGTATGCGAAACGCAGGCTACTACTTTTAGTGCGAATGCGGTGGACGTAACAAGTTATCAATGGCAGGTGGACGAAGGTAGTGGCTTTGTTAATGTTGCTAACGGTACATACTATGATGATGTTACAACCGGTACACTCAAGGTGAAAAATATTCCATATAGTTTTGATGGCAATGAATACAGGTGTATTGCTATAAAAGGAACTTGTATGGATACAAGCAAATCGGCTAAGTTGAGTGTAAACGGCCTTGTGAGGCTTGAAGATCTGTTGCCTAAAGATACCACTTGCGTTCATGCTGCAAAAGACCTGATCGTAAATGGTACAGGTAGTATTGCCAGCTATAAATGGCAAATATTTGTAACAGGTATCGGTTATATAGATGTGCCTAACCAGTTTCCATATGTGCTTGCAGGTAATAAGCTGATGATAACTAATGTGCAGGATACATTGGACGGCAGCAGGTTTCGTTGTGTTGTGAATGGTGTTTGTGACATTGCTACAAGTACTGAGCTCACGCTTACCGTGAATTCTATTCCGACAGTTGCAGTGCCCCCGGCAGATGTACATGCTAAGCATGGCCAGAATGTCGTGTTCAGTGTTCAGGCGTCAGGAAAAGGTGCAAGCTATCAATGGCAGGTTGCATCACCTGATGTGTTTGTCAACATCAATAACGGAGGTATCTACTCCGGTGTAAAAACCAATACGTTGAGTGTAAGGGCTGTTAGCCGCGTGCAGAATGATTTTAAATTCCGTTGTATAATCGGTACTACCTCAGGTTGTGTGTCAAAGGGCGATACCAGTAATTTTGGTTTGTTGAGTGTAGATCCTCCCTTGTCTGTAGCTTCAGTTTCGGGTGATGATGTTATGCTGTTGTACCCGAACCCAACAGGTGCTTCAGATCTCTTTATCAAGCTTTCAGGTGCCTTATACGGTAATGATATGAAGTATAAAGTAGTAGACAAAACCGGAAGGACAATACTTGTAGGTAACATAAGCAGCCGGGAGAAGACAAGTGTGAATGTAGGTAGTTTGCCAGCGGATATATACCTGGTACAGATATTGGATGCGGGCAATCAACCGGTAGCCCAGTCGAGATTTACCAAGCTATAAGAGTCGTTTAAATAAGTTATTAATATTGACAGGAGGGTGCGCTGAAAAGCGCACCCTCCTTTTTTAATTCGTTTTAATTAAAAGCAGTTGCACTGTACATTATACAGCAATTAATTCTTGTTAAGAATATAATTAATAAAAAACGAATGATTTATAAATATCACTTAAATTAATATTAAATATAATGCAAGCTGTTTGCAGGGTTTGGGTAAACAGTTAAATTTCATAATCGAAGGGTTTAACCCGTATGTATTTATCGTTATAATAATTGTGATTATGAATAGAAATAAACATTTTTTGAGTGCAATAGTAGCTATAGCCGCCATTGTATTATCAATCCCGAACAGCTATGGACAAACCATGATGGCACTGCCCAACCATACAGGTACTTATAGTAGTGCCATACGTGGATATTGGTTTACAGCACCTATTGATTTTACTATCGTAGGTTTGCGTGTAGCCTCACAGGCAGGTAGTGGTTTGCAAAGAATACAGGTTATAAAAATAAACGATGCTACGCCGGTAGTATATTCTACCACATCTACCAACTTTACATCGCTGGAGATCATTTATAACGCTCCTAATGGTGTGATACAGAACGTGAATATCCCGATAACGGCAGGCGATAAGATAGGTATATTAGGAACCGCAGGTACGACCAACTCATATGGTAACCCATCAACTGTTACATCGCAGATAGACGGTAATACCGTTACGCTACGCAGAATGGGCTACCAGGGTAACATGACATCTTCAGGTATACCTAACTACTGGACGCAAACCAGTACCAGTTCATCTATAAGTCGTGTTGAGATGTACTATGAGACTTGCAACACCACAATAACAGCACATCCGCAGGCAATTACAATATGTGAAAAACAGCAGGCTTTATTTAGTGCTAGTGCAACAGATGTAAGCACTTATCAGTGGCAGGTAGATGAGGGTAGTGGTTTTGTAGATATAAACAACAGCACTTATTATGATGACGCAACTACGAATACGTTAAAAGTGAAGAATACACCATATAATTTTGACGGAAATATGTACAGGTGCCTGGCCATGAAAAGCTCATGTATAGACACCAGTAATCCGGCAAAATTAACAGTGAACGGATTTGTAAGACTTGAGGATCTGCCCGGTAAAGACACGACTTGTGTGCACGCCGCTAAAGACCTGGAAATAAAAGGTACAGGAGGCATCACGAGTTATAAGTGGCAGATATACGTTAACGGTATCGGGTATATAGATGTACCTAACCAGTTTCCATATGCGCATGCAGGTAACAAGCTAATGATAACCAATGTACAGGATACGCTGGATGGAAGCAGGTTTCGTTGTGTAGTAGATGGTATATGTGACATAGCAACAAGTACTGAATTGACTTTGACCGTAAATGCAATACCTAAAGTTGCCATACCTCCGGCAGATAAGCATGTAAAGCATGGTAAAAATGTAGAGTTCAGGGTGCAGGCTACAGGTAAAGGCGCTACCTATCAATGGCAGGTTGCATCGCCGGATGTATTTGTGAATATTAATGATGGTGGTATTTACAGTGGTGTGAAAACGCCGTACCTGAAAGTGAAAGGTGTGAGCCGTGTACAGAACGATTACAAGTTCCGTTGTATCATAGGAACAAGTGGTGGTTGTATTACAAAAGGTGACACCAGTGAATTTGCCATACTGAGTGTAGATCCTCCATTGTCCGTTACAGGACTGGCAGATGATGATGTTATGCTGCTGTATCCAAACCCGACAGGAAACTCAGAACTGTATGTGAAACTAACAGGCATAGCGTTTAAGAGTGGAATGAATTACAGGGTAATAGATAAAACAGGCAGAACGTTACTGGTGGGTGATATAAGTGATAATGACAGAACAAGTGTGAATGTGCGCCGTTTGCCGTCAGGTATTTATATGCTGCAGGTACTTGATGCCGGAGGTCACCAGGTGGGACAATCAAGATTTACTAAGCTATAGTAATAAACATAAACAGACTTTTAGCAGAAAGGGTATCGCAAATGCGATACCCTTTCTGCTTGTATATGGTCGTGCACATTAATTGAATGCATCCAATACCTTTTTGGTTCCTTTTAATAATTTGTTAGATGGTTCAGGTTTGATCACATCATAGTCAAACATGTCAGGAGATTTTTCTATCGGCCATGTTTGTACTACCTGCTTCACATTGATCTTCATTTCGTCAATAAACTGCACCAGTCCTCTTTCTTTACTGTCGAGTGTACGTTCTCTAAGACTCCATGTTTTTACGAGGTCTCCTTCAATAAGTATCTTTTCTGAAGGAATGTAGGATATGATGTATTCGTCAGTATGGCGCGATAGTTTGTTGAGCAGGTAAAATTGAATAACCCTGTCACCCGCTTTTATTTCCTGTTTGTTCAGCGTAACAAAAAGGAACTTAGGGCTAATGAATTTTTTCACCCTGACATCTTTTGAGAATAAGTGCCTGTTGCGTGCAATGCCCTGGAAATAGCTGCGGTTGCCTTCTGTTGTTACAATAGTGGTGCCTTCTTCCATAAACGGCCTTACTCCACCCATATGTTCAGGGTGCTGATGAGAGACAACGCAATATTTGATCTCTTTGCCGGGGTAGGCCCTTTTGATATTATCTATCAATGTGTAGCCTGCTTCCGCAGTAGCCGGTGGTTCAAATATCACCAGGAAGTCTTTCATGTCTGCAATAACTGTTTTGCAGTTCCATTTGGTGAGCGGGACCAGGTATAACCAGTCGCCGATGTTTTTCTGGCTGAGCCTCATTGTGCCGTATTCCACACGCGGCAGTATCTCAACAATGTCAATCGATAAGTTGTAAATGATGTTACTGTCTCGTTTAACCACGATCTTTCCGGGTGCCTGGTACCCGTCCTGTATATCGTAGTTGCTGTAGGTGATGGTACGGAAGTAGTCGCCGGAAACGGGGTCGTACATGGGTTGTTCTATCTTCTCCAGGTAATATGTTTTTGAGTTGATATACAGGAAGAAAACATTGCCCGCCGCATTGTTATGGCGAATGATATGGTACTTGTCTTCGGTGGCTATGAAGTTGTTGCGTGAGGCATCTCTCAATATGACCTGCAACAGCAGGTTTGGAGAAAACAGCAGCGACTCGTAAAGGAATTTTTCACGGTCGGCATCACTTGTTTTCAGCACTTCATTCGCTTCGGTAACATTAACGTGTTCGGTATTAATATCGTAGAAAGAAGCGATCGCGTCTTCTCCTATTCTTGTGAAAGTGTCCTTGCGTATCAGTTGTTCGCCACCAAGGCTGAACGTAACATGTCCGGACATGACGAACTCTCTTGACGCTCCCATTTGCTCTGTAAGCTCGCCATGTTTATAAGTGCCGTGCACATGCATTTTAATGTCGCCGACCGTGTTGTTGTAATTCAACTCGGCATACACATCATTCAATAATGACTGTGCGCGCTCAATATTATTCGTAATAGTATTTGACTGAGCCTGAGCATCGGCTAAGCAGCCGGCAGATAGTACGGAAAGAATGAATAATCCTCTAAGAAACCCCTTGAACATCGTTAAAGATAATAAAGACATAACAATGCGGCAATAATACATCATCTAAGTTATTGTGAAAAATATTGATTTGCCGGCTAATAATTTTCTGCATTTTGTATTGTATTGATAATCATTGTGATTTGATTTCTGTATTTTTATTTCATGAAAACAGGTAATATAACAACCTATTTGCTGAAGGCATTATTGCCTGGTGCAGTTTTTTTTATACTGATGAGTGGTGTTTATTATTACATGGACGGTGCGGTTGATTTTGGTAAAACAGGTTTTATAGCCGCTCTTGTCGGGTTGTCTTTTTCCGCTACCGATAAAGCTATGAAAAAGGCTGTGCGCGGTGTTATGGTGCAGATGCATGGCGAGGAAAAAGTAAAGGCGAATGAGGAGCGTTCCGCCCGCAAGTAGAACAATTATGATAATAACTCGCAAGGCTTCATACCGGTAGCCTTTTTGAAAGCAGTGCTGAAGTGAGATATACTGCTGAACCCGAGCGCATTTGCTACATCAGATACAGAGAAGCCGTCTTGCTGCAACAATACTTTAGCTTTTGCTATGCGTAGTTCCTGCGTGTATTCATGTATGGTTTTGCCCGTGAGCGCTTTGAATCCTTTTTTCAGGTAGCACTCATTCATAGCTACTTTGCGGGACAATTCTTTAATAGTCAGCGGGCTGTCCAGGTTTTCCTGTATCACCCTTTGCGCATCTACCACTTTGTCGCGCTCACTGTCGTTGGCCAGGAAGCGGCAGGCGGGTACCGGGCATACCGTGAACGGCACTATGATACACTCCATAGCCCTGCGCAGCAGGTGGGTAGCGGTTTCCGTTTGTTGCAGTATACGCGTAAATGCTGAAGGCTCCTGCGTGTTTTGCAGTTTGTCCAGCAAGGTGCTGGTTTGCGTGCAAATGGCAAATTGCTGTTCTGTCACCTTATCAAAACGGAAAGGGATGTCAGCGGTAAGCGCCTCCATAGGGTATTGATCGAAGAACTCAGGCTTGAATTCCATCCAGCAGATGTGCCCTGTTTCCTGCTGGTCATCTATTTGTAAATAGAGCAACTGTACACAGAAGCGTTCGTCTGCTATGGGGAAAAGGTTGAGCCTTGCGTGCTCTTCAGGCCATGTGTTTTCGGGGTAGCTTACCTCAATGTACTCGGCCTGAATGAAGTTGTTTATGGCCAACGGGGTACGGTTCAGCACCTGGACCTGCTGCCCCAGTATACGCTCAATAGGCGCAACCTGCTGTGTTTTATTTTGTACCGATACCCTTGCCACGATTGCAAATGTAGGGATTTATTGTTTGTCAGCAGGTTAAGAGGCTGTTATGTGGTATAAGGAAAGTTGATACGATCAGTCTTAATGCCAATATATTTAACAAATCTGCAAGCGATATTGTGAACCGGAACAGGTAAATTTGGATATGGCCGGATTAATATTTGAAGTGGGTTACAACTTATTCATGCCGATAGTGCGGTGGTTTTACCTCAGGATAAAGTATCCGGACAAAGAGGAGCGTGCAAGAAAGATAAAACAAATGCATCAGGGTGACAGCCGTTTATTAAGGCATATTTAAACATAACCCTATAACATCTTCACTTCTATACAGATAATCAATGAAAAGATTTTACAGCTTTGTATATACAGGTTTGACCGTGCTGGTTTTTGCGGCATTGTTTAATTCATGCGCCAACCCCAGAGAATTGGAATACCAGGATGTGAAGAACTTCAGTCTGATGGAGCTGAGTATGCACCCGAAAGTGGGCATGGATGTTCAGTTTTACAACCCCAACAAATTTGGCATGACCATGAAGGATGCTGATATAGACCTGTACCTGAATGGCAAACTGGTAGGCAATGCAAAACTGGCCAATACCTACAACGTGCCCGGACTGGATACATTCCTGCTACCTGTTAACCTGACCGCTGACCTGGCACAGGTGCTGCCCAACGCGCTGGCTATCATTGCCAATAACACGATAGATGTGGAGTTGAAAGGGCATGTGAAAGCAGGTAAAGGCGTATTCATTAACGTGCCTATTAACTACAAGGGCAAGCAGGAACTGAATGTGACAGGGTTTTAGTGTCTTTTACCCCAACCCGTAAAGGGGCTTTTCAATCAAGAGTGGTTTACATATTATGCCTTAATGTAATTGTTGCAATTTGTTGCAGTTTTTACAGTGCAACATTTTTCGTTTTTGGAATAAATTATTGATTTTCAACAAGGTGACATAATCCAATTTGTTGCAGGGTAATAGTTGCAGGATAATTGTTATGTATAACCTGCTTTCATATTTTTACAATATTTCAAAGAACTTCCCGCGAGGTATATGATACGTCGCAAATATTATCAAATATACGTAAAATTGTTGTTGTTTAAAAAGTTTAAATTCACTTATTGTTCACCTAATATGAGCTATGGTTTGATTTAATTAGACGGAAGAGCGACGTCAGTTAAAAACTGACTTTATTTGTTACCACCAGTTGCAAACTGGCGGTAGCAGGTTTTTTGACTAAATAAATGTTATTTGTCCAGGTATGTTATTTGAATATGTATATAAAAAATATAATCGAATTGCCTGTAAAGTGGGTGTGCAATTTTGAATTTGTTGTAAAGTCAGACTATCTTAAGAGGTGGCTGCAAAAAAGTACAGGCAGCAAGGGGATAATCAGCCGGGCACAATAATTGTGATTCAAGATATATTGTACCGTAATTTTATACCGGCGAAACATTTTTAAACTACTGCCATTATGGATGCTCGTTTATACCAATCATTGCTGCAGGCCGTTGACGGCGTGGTATGGGAGGCAGATGCACAGACTTTTGAATTTAAGTTCATCAGTGAAAGTGTGCACAGGATATTAGGTTATACACAAGAAGAATGGCTGAGTTCGCCTACTTTCTGGAAAGATCATATATATGCTGAAGATGTAGATTCAGCTGTGGGTTTTTGTCATGCTGAAACGCAAAAGGTGCGCAACCATACATTCGATTACAGGATGGTAAAGGCAGACGGTAGCCTGGTGTGGATAAAAGATATTGTATCCGTTATAAGTGAAGGTGGTGAACCCAAGTCGCTTTGCGGGATAATGGTTGATGTGACTGAAAACAAGCTATCGTCGGAGCTGGACCAACTGGAGAACGAGGTGCTGCAACTGCTGGTAGGTAACCATAGTGGTATAGACAAGGTATTGCATACCTATATGGTGGGTTTAGAGCGTTTATTCCCCAATATGAAATGCTCTATACATAAGGTGAAAGATAACAAGTTGTACAACTGGGCGTCACCATCGCTGGAGGAAAGCTATACGAGTAAAATAGAGCATTTGGAAATAGGGCCTTTGGTTGGGTCTTGCGGTACGGCAGCTTATCTGCGGGAAATGGTTATCGTAAATGATATAGCTAATGATGAGCGTTGGGCCTCTCATAAAGATGTTACACTGGCACACGGGTTGAAGGCATGTTGGTCGATACCAGTAATTGATAGTAAAGATAAAGTGATAGCGGTGTTGGGTATTTATTACAGCACGGTAAAAGAGCCTAACGAACCTGAAGTTGTGATCATAAAAAGAGTAGCGTCCAAGCTAAAGCTGATCATGGAAAACAGCGCGTACGCTACTATGATGGAAGAAATGAACCTGTTGTTGCTGCAATGCCAGTCGCTGGCGAACTTTGGCAACTGGCAATGGGATGTAGAAAGTAATAAGGTGATATGGTCTGAAGTTTTGTATAAAATATACGGACTGAAAGAGGAGGAGTTTGAAGCTACTTTTGAAGGTTACCAGTCGCTGTTGCATCCGGATGATAAAGAGCGGGTAAAAGGCATTATACAGGATGTGCTGCATACAGGTGAGGATACTGTTTTTGAAGAGCGCATCATACGTCCTGATGGAGAGGTAAGGTATCTTAAATCCTGGAGCAGGGTCATTATGACAGATGAGGGTGTGCCTGTAAAAATGATAGGCGCCTGCCTTGATATAACTGATGCCAAGATCACCCAAAGTAAAATGGAGGAGATAGCCTGGCAGCAATCGCACATCATACGCGCACCACTTGCCAGCCTGATGGGGCTGGTGCATTTGCTGAAAGATGAACAATCGTTGAGCGAAGAGCAGCAGGACCTGCTTAACCATATTATTGAAAAAGCTGAGGAGCTGGATGTGGTTATCAGGAATATAAGTAGTAATACGAATTGATGAGGTCAGCAAAAGCTGACTTTGTCCCTGTCAAAGTGTGATACATTGGCAGGTGTTTGCTTATTGCGTAACGTATGTTACTACAGGCTCTGTATCACCAACCATAGTATTGATATCTGATACGGTTATCTGCAACATAGAAGGGCCCATTTTACCTCCTTTGTCTGTATATACCGCAACAGGCACTTCGTAAAAACCGGTTGCCGCATTGGTTGTGGTAAGTGTTATGTACTTCATGTAGTTTTTAGTGGCCGTAATTGAGAAGTTGTCTTCTTCAGTTGAAAGCTGTATTCCCGGAGGTGTATCAGGAAATTCAATTCTGAAGTTTACCGGGTATTCGTGTGTATTGTGAAATGTCATCAGGCATTTACGGCTGTCTGTCGGTTTCATGTTATAGGTTAATGAAGTGCCGTAGCCATAGGTGGGTACTACAACAGGTTCGCAATTAACTTCATGATATTGGTTGCTTTTGTTGCAGGCGGTAGCCAGGGAGGCTATCATAATAAGGGCAATTATAGCGTACTTGTTCATAAGGATGAGTTTAGTATACCAAATGTATATTAGGAATTTGAAATGAGATGTTAAAACGTTTTTTCAAGTCTAAAAGACTTTATTGCAGGCCTGCACAAGAGGAAAACTCTTGCGCCAATGGGGGCATAGTGGCAGATGGTAGCACAAGAACACCACGCTCATACCTGTGCGGCATTCTTGCGCTAACTGTATGCCAAACTATTGGCGTTAAAAACGCCGTACCTATGAATCCTCGTTTCAAACGAGGACTAGTGGGGTAATTGGTTAATCTCTTTCTACTATTGATACAGCTAATGCATATCCATCATCTACTTTTACAAGTGAAACGTTCCTTGGGGGGCTAATGTGTTCACCCAAAACATTTCCTTGTATAGAAACTGAACTAGTTTGTGGTAATGCTGCGTGAGCTTTTTTAACAGGCATAAGACCTGTCATTACTAATGCGTTAATCAATAACAGCGCGGCAATTGCCGTCAGTACAAAATTTGTGTATTTCATAATAATATAATTTAGTTTGTCAAAGGTACCTGTACTGATATTAACTACATACGTGAAAAACACCCTGTATTATGTTGTTTTTGTACTATAGGGAATACGTTTATAATCATACTGATAAACAAGAACCAGAAGTCTTTAATTGTAGTCCTGACAATCTCCGGAATAAAACCAGTGGTTGTCATAAATAGCAGTGAATTCATTTTTATAAGGGATGAAATATTTTTGATCAAACGTATCTACAATGACCAAGCTGTCATTTATGGGTGTAAGCGGCCTGCCGTTGTTTTTAAAAATGATAGTATCGCCTTTACAGGTGTATTGACCATGATACCATGCGTTAGAGAAGAAGGCACCTTTCCAGTGAATCTCGAAACTACTGTCTGCCCTAAGTTTTAAAGTTGCGCTATTCATTGTACCCTCATAACATCCATTAAGAACTACTTTCTTCTCCAACAATTCCGATGATGGTATTTTTCTGTTCCACCAAGCAAGGGGTGTGCCAACAGAAACTACGAAATACATAAGCATAGGAATGAGAATGGTCCAGACCCTGAATTTGTTTTTTAGCCCGATAACCAATAACCGGCAAAACCTGAGATAAAAAGTGGCTGTAGAAATAAGGTAAAAGAGGATAATGGGAATGAGCAGGTAGCCTTTTGTGAATTTATCTATATGATAGTGGAAGAAGATAATTACAAAGTAAATGGCAAAGTGTTTTAATGCCCTTCGTATTTTCCTGTTAACGGTTGCCTGGTCAATCATTAAATAAATATACTGAATATGCGTGCATAGATAGTCAGTATTACGCTCAACCTTGGTATTTCAAATACCGGTCACAGACCGGTTGATTTAATAGACACGGTTCACCCTGCGGAAGAACCGCGCCAGTTGGGCTCATACCTTTGCGGCATTCTTGCAGTAACTGTGTACTAAACTATTAGCGTTACAAACGCCGTTCCTGTGAATCCTCGTTTCAAACGAGGACTAGTGGGGCTGGCACAAGAGGAAAACTCTTGCGCCAATGGGGTCTATTTCTCGCGAATAAAATGTGAAACCTACAGCGCAATGTTTACGCGTGGCCAGATTGCTTCATGCATAACGCCACGGGCGTTAGTTGTGAGTACCTAAAACTTATTCTTCCACATCATGCTCTCTACCGGCATGTTGGGTTGGTTGCCGTATTTGGCATTTTTCTTCTGGTTGTATTTTACTTCTATCTCACCATCTACCGGGAAGTAGATAAGCTGGCCGATAGGCATGCCCTTGTATACTTTTACGGGTTGCTTTACAGATATTTCCAATGTCCAGTTGCCGCAGAAGCCTACATCGCCTTTACCGGCAGTGGCGTGGATGTCAATACCCAGGCGGCCTGTTGAAGACTTTCCTTCCAGGAAGGGGACGTGTGCATGTGTTTCTGTGTACTCGGCCGTAACACCCAGGTAAAATATATGCGGGTATAATACAAAACCTTCTTCCGGAATCTCGAAAGTATCGATCAGGTTGTGCTCTTTGGCATCAAGAATATGGTTGCGGTACGTAGCCAGGGTAGAACCGAGGTGTACATCGTAACTGTTGCTACCGAGGTCGGCCCTGTTGTACGGGTCGATCTTGATAGTACCTTTTTCCATTTCTTCCAGGATGCGCTTGTCAGAGAGTATCATGGGTGCAAATATAATAGCAAACCCCAAACCCCTAAAGGGGCTTAGTTGTTTTTTATACCCAAATTTTCCCCTATCCTTAGTGAACAGGCTATATTTGTACAGTGAATATTCACATGACAACTAAAAACAACTCTTCCGCCTGAGGCGGAGAGCCGGAGGGGTATGCCACTATACCGAGAATGGAGTAGCGATGCCTATAGTCTTGCGGCTATATGGAAAATAGAGGAACCGGAAAGTTTTTTCGCGGAGCGGACGGGTATGACATTTGATATAAAAAATGACAAGCGCAGGATAGAGCGGCTGGCGGGGCGTTTCCTGTTGCGGTACCTGAAGCAGGATTTCCCTTTGCTGAATATTCGCAGCGATGAGCACGACAAGCCACGTATAGATAATAACCACTACTATTTTTCCATATCTCACTCATGGCCCTATGTGGCTGCGGTGGTGAGCCCATATGTTGAGTGTGGTATAGATATACAATGCTGGCACCCACGCATGGAGACGCTGCAAAACAAGTTCCTCTCGGCAGAGGAGCAGGTGTTTTTTGCCAATGACCCTGAGCTGATAACCCTGGCATGGAGTGCCAAAGAGGCGGCTTACAAGTGGCAGGGTAGGCGAGGTGTAGAGTTTATTGATCACCTGCCCATAGCCAAATTTACAGAAACAGAACACAGTCATGATTTTGATATATATCTACAGTTGACCAACCCTAAAATGCATATTTCTGCACAAGGTATTGTAAAACAAGACTTTGCGTGTGCTTTTATTATTCATGAGACTATCGTTCATCCGCAGTTTTAGTAATTAAAATATATTGTAATGTTTAGTTTTTTGTTATTTCATGCAAAAAATTTGCTTAAATGGAGTCAATAGTGTTAGATTTGTGAAAAATTTAATCTAATGTCTAACTTAAGATTACTGGCATTACAAGACCTGGCCAGGGAAGAGAAAAAGATCGGCCACTACGCCGGCAAAAAGATCACCTCAATTTTTGGCAGCAATGTATTTACCGAGCGCTCTATGCGCGAGTACCTGAGCGATGAGGCTTACAAAAGCCTGATGGCATCTATAAAGGCCGGTGAAAAGCTGGACAGGAGGATGGCAGACCAGGTGGCAGCAGGTATGAAAGCCTGGGCGGAGACACATGGTGTTACGCACTTTACACACTGGTTTCAACCGTTGACAGGAACGACAGCAGAGAAACACGATTCATTTTTTACTATAAAAAGCGATGGCAGCGCCATTGAGATATTTGACGGTGACGCACTGATACAGCAGGAGCCTGACGCATCGAGCTTCCCGAACGGTGGTATACGTGCTACTTTCGAAGCCCGTGGTTATACTGCCTGGGATCCTTCATCGCCTGCATTCATTATAGAAAGCGGACAAGGTAAGACACTTTGTATCCCGACCATCTTCATTGCCTACAATGGTGAGAGCCTGGATCATAAAGCGCCTTTAATAAAATCTATACACGAGCTGAACAAAGCTGCGGTAGATGTTTGCCATTACTTTGATAAGAACGTATCGAAAGTAACAGCAACGCTGGGCTGGGAGCAGGAGTATTTCGTGGTAGATGAGGTGATGGCCAATGCTCGCCCTGACCTGGTACTGTGCGGACGTACACTTGTAGGCCACGCACCGGCAAAAGGCCAGCAGTTGGAAGACCATTATTTTGGTACTATACCTGAGCGTGTGTACGCTTTCATGCAGGACTTTGAACAAGAGAGTTACAAGCTGGGTATACCATTGCGTACCCGCCACAACGAGGTAGCACCGGGACAGTTTGAGTGTGCGCCGATATTTGAAGAAGCGAACATAGCGGTAGACCACAACAGCCTGTTGATGGACGTGATGACCAAAGTGGCTAAACGTCACCGCCTGAAAGTGTTGCTGCACGAAAAACCATTTGCGGGTGTGAACGGTAGCGGTAAGCATAATAACTGGAGCCTTGCTACTGACACAGGTGTTAACCTGTTGTCTCCGGGTAAGACACCGCGTACCAACCTGATGTTCCTGACCTTTTTCGTGAACATCATTAAAGCGGTACACGATAACGCTGACCTGCTGCGTGCAGCTATAGCATCGGCGGGTAACGACCACCGCCTGGGTGCAAACGAAGCTCCGCCTGCTATCATATCTGTATACATAGGCCAATATCTGACACAGGTGCTGAATGAAGTAGAAGAGCGTGTGAAGGAGAAATTCAGCGAGCAGGATGAAGTGATACTGAAGTTGGATATTCATAAGCAGATACCTGAATTGCTGATGGACAATACGGACCGTAACCGTACCAGCCCATTTGCATTTACAGGTAATAAGTTCGAGTTCCGCGCAGTAGGTTCTGCTGCTAACTGTGGTTCGCCGCTGATGATCATCAACACCATCATGGCAGACTCACTGAAGAAATTCAAAGTGGAGGTAGACGCGCTGATAGAAAAAGGTGAGAAGAAAGAGATAGCTATCATGCATGTATTGCGCAACTACATAGCTGAGTCGAAGAAGATACGTTTTGAAGGTGATAACTACAGTGAGGAGTGGGCGAAGGAAGCTGAGCAACGCGGCCTGAGCAATATGAAGACAACGCCTGAAGCACTGAACGCATACCTGACAGACAGTGCTAAAAAACTGTTCTTCGACAACAATATATATAACGAGCGCGAGCTGGAAGCACGTGTGGAGATCATGCTGGAAGAGTATGTAAAGAAGGTGCAGATAGAAGCCCGCATAATGGGTTATATAGCTACCAACCACGTACTGCCTGCGGCGATAACTTACCAGAACTCACTGATAGAAAACGTGAAAGGACTGAAAGATATCGGGCTTGGAGAAAGTGCTTATAAAGCGCAGCTGAATCTTGTAGAGGTGGTAAGCGGACATATTCAGAACATCAACAAAAATGTTGAGGCTATGATAGAAGCCCGTAAGAAAGCTAATAACGAAACAGATAGCCACAAACGTGCGGATATGTATTGCAACGATGTGAAGGGCTACTTTGATACGATACGTTACCACGTAGATAAGCTGGAGCTGATAGTAGACGATAAATTATGGCCGCTGCCTAAATATCGTGAGCTGTTGTTCTTAAGATAATAACTGAAACGCCCCGCAAATTTGCGGGGCGTTTTTAATTCAACTGCTATGATGGAATACAATACCAGGTTTATAAGGCCTGATGACGCACAAAGAGTGCTGGACATTTACGCACCTTACATTGAACACACGAACATTAGTTTTGAGTACGAGGTGCCTACGCCTGAAGCATTCAGGCAGCGGATAGAGACCATAACTGCTGAATACCCATGGCTGGTTTGTGAGCACAATGGTGAAATAGTGGGTTATGCTTATGCCGGACAGCACCGTGCAAGAACCGCTTATAAGTGGAGTGTGGAGTCTGCCATATACATGGCTGAAGACTTTTGCGGTAAAGGTGCAGGTAAGCTATTGTACAACAGGCTGTTTGACTTACTGAGACAGCAGGGGTTTGTAAATGTATTTGCCGGTATGACGTTGCCGAATGCAAAGAGTGAGAGGCTGCACAGGTCTTGCGGTTTCAGAGATATAGGCGTGTTTGAAAAGATAGGATATAAAAACAACCAATGGCATGATGTGAGATGGATGCAGCTGGATCTGCAGGAGCATGGTAAGGATATGCGGTTGCCTGTGCATATTCATGAGGTTATGAAAAATGCTTAATTTTCAGGGTAGTGTAACAAGAATAAAAAAGTAACGTATGAAATTAGGGGCATTTTCAATAAGCCTTAGTGTGAAAGACATTAACGCTTCAAAAGAGTTTTATGAAAAGCTGGGTTTTACAGTATTTGCGGGAGACATAGCGCGAAACTACCTGATCATGAAAAACGGTAACGCCCTTGTGGGTTTGTTCCAGGGAATGTTTGAGGGTAACCTGCTGACCTTTAATCCGGGGTGGGATGAGGACGCCAAGAATCTGGACGAGTTTGATGACGTGCGGGATATTCAGCGCCACCTGAAAAGTGAAAATATACCCTTGAACAGGGAGGCTGATGAAAGCACGACGGGGCCTGCGAGTATCGTGTTGACAGACCCTGATGGAAATGTAGTCCTTATTGATCAGCACCGCTAAAAGAAAATATATGAGCAAGCACCACCACTATAAAACACAGGTAACCTGGACAGGTAATAATGGTGAAGGCACTATTGATGCAGCAGCTTATGAGCGTGCACATACCTTTTATGTCGATGGTAAGACCGATATACTTTGTTCTTCAGACACACCTTTCAGGGGTGATGGTACAAAGCATAATCCTGAAGATATGCTGGTGTATTCATTGTCCAGCTGCCATATGTTATGGTACCTGCACCTGTGTGCTGATGCCGGTGTTGTAGTTACCAACTATACCGATAATGCTACAGGGCGCATGCTTCAGAACGAAACAGGTGGCGGATATTTTGAAGAGGTAGTACTGCACCCTGTTGTAACCATTACTGACCCGTCAAAGACAGCATTGGCCAACAGCCTGCATGATAAAGCGCATGAAAAATGTTTTATTGCCAACTCCTGTAATTTCCCGGTAAGGCATGAGCCTGAGTGTAAAGCTGTGTAAAATGCATACAGTGTTACGACCATATCATGCAAACGATAAACAGCAGGTAATAAAGTTATTTCTGCTTAATACACCTGGGTATTTTGATCCGAAAGAAGAAGAAGACCTGTTAGTTTTTCTTGATGAATATCCTGAGGAGTATTATGTAATTGTAAAAGATGATGGTCATATCATTGCTTCGGGAGGAAATATTATGAAGGGTGACATAGGATGGCTATCCTGGTATATTGTTCATCCTGACGCGCAAGGGGAAGGCCTGGGTACAGTATTGGTGAAATATAATATCAGGAAGCTGAAAGAAAATACCCAACTAAGCTCTATAAAAGTGCGTACTTCTCAACTGGTATATAAGTTTTATGAAAAAGCCGGTTTTAAAGTGTTTTTGACGCAGAAGGACTATTGGGGAAAAGGACTTGATCTATATGAAATGGAGTTGCACTAAGGCAACTCCATTTTTTATGATTTGTGAGTGCAAGTGATGATCTCTTCCTCATCAAATTTTATCTGGTTCTGGTCATCTTCGTGATCCTGGCACATTGTTTTAGTTAATTTCTTTGTACCCGGAAATTCGGTCATGTCTGTATATATTACTTCACCGTTTTTGGTAGTTACACACTCGCACTGATAAATTTTTACACAAGACGACAGGCATATAGCTGCGCATGCGACAATAAGTAGTTGTTTGATCATATTATAGGCTGTTTTGAACAAAAATAGTGTATCCAGCGAAATATGCAAAAACCTGATATTTAGCGTGTAACTTAGTGCTGATGAACGATCTGAAGTCGCAGTTGTATAGTTTATGCAGGCAATATATTGCTGAGCAGGTAAGTAATATAGAAGCCGCAATTGCAGACAGGCGTGAGGCTATGCATAATGAAACAAAGAGTAGTATGGGTGATAAATATGAGACCACCCGCGAGATGTTGCAGCAAGATATTAATATGAACCAGGAGCGCCTCCGTAAAGCAAAGGATGATGAGGCTGTGCTGAATACACTAGACAAAGAGCAAGTGACAGAGGTAGTGGGTGAGGGAAGTATTGTGCGTACCAGCAATGGTAGTTTTTACATGGCCATAAGTGCCGGGCATTTTACAGTTGAGGGTACTAAATATTATGCCATCTCCCCTTCATCGCCCATAGGTATGCACCTGAAAGGGAAACGAAAGGGAGATAGTTTTACCCTGAATGGCAGGGAATATTTTATAGAAGATGTGCAATAGCTATTAAAAACCTGATTCTAATGTACAGCTTGTAGAGCCTGTGCCTGAGAGGTTATAGCCATTTTGAATGTCATCTTTAAAATCGTCGCATTGGCTTTGTGCATTCTTTTTTGTGCCAACAAATGTTTCTTCAGTTGAGTAAGATAAGCTCTGCCCTTCAGTATAAGTGCATTCGCAGATAAAAGTTTTTACGCATGAGGAAAAGCTGATGGCCGTGAATATCGCTAATAGCGCAGTTGTAATTTTTTTAGACATAGAGAATTGGTTTGGTTATTTGTGTAAATATACTTGCTCTCACTTAAAGTTAATAGCTAATAAACAAGAAAATGCCTGCTATATAGCAGGCGTTGTGAAAAATAGTATCAATTATTGTACGATCACCCTGCGGTAAGTAGTGCCGTTTTCGTTGATTATTTGTACCAGCTATATTCCCATTTTTTTGCTTGATATATCAACTTAAGGTTTTGTTTTATGTAGTATATAAAATGTGTAATTGGCTGTAATATAAAAGCTCCTTTTAATTGGGGCTATTAAGTTTGTATTACATGTATATTATCTCTCGTTTTATAGTAGTTGTCGGCTGGCCATCTTTGTACAAAGTATATGCCGTATAATTCCCTTGCTCATCGTATACATATGTATAGCTAAGGTTCCATTCCTGTTCCCATGCGTGCGATAACACTTTTACATTTACCGGGTTATTGTGTTCATCATATGTATAGGTGCGCGTTGATTGTAAGTTGCCTTCTCCGTCAGTTTGTGTTACGGTGGTTTCATTTTTGTCAAATGCATAGCTGTAGGTACCTACATCAGTTACCCCGCCATTGATATCATAAGATATAACCTGCTGCAGGCGGCCGTTATCATAATATTTGTATGCTTTCTTTATACTTTCCTTCCCGTTATAATTTACACTCTGTAATGTTTTCTTTCCGTTTTCAAACTTGTATGTATATACAGCTTTATGGTCATTATGTGCAAAGTACTTTTCTGTTTCGTTGATGGTACCAGCCTCGTCTTTTTGCAAAGTGGTGCTTGCATATAGTTTGCCATCCTTATCATAAGAGGTTAATACTATTATCCCGTTGTCATGATCGACGCTAATGACATAGTTGGCTGTAGAGTTGCCATAATTGCTTTTCACCTCTTTTACATTCCCGTTCAGCAGATACGGGTCAGGTGCATCTTTGTTAGTCTCTGCCTTTGTGTTTATGGCCAGTAATGCTAAAGCTGATAATAGAATGATCCTGTTCATATGTAACGGTTTTTGGTAATATAAATGTATGGATATTAATATACAGTTACAACGGATCAATATTAAAAAAGACTAAAACTTCTTACTGCTTAATGATCCAAAACAGCCTGTCGTAGGAGATGGCATAATGGACGATCAAAACAGCCAGTAAAATCCAGCCGTATTTATCATATCCGGTATCAAAAAGTGCAAAAACAGCAATGCCGAATACAGAGGCTTCAATTGTAAGTCGAATAATGCCATTTACAGCAACCGGAGCCCGGCCGGGGTCTCCCGGTACTCTGAATACAGCCCATGCTGTAGCCAGGATAAGCGGTATCAACAACATGAATATGTATTTATAGACTCCCTCCCCTTTTGTATATCCCCAATAGCCAACTATGTATAATGCCAGCAATTCCAAAATAAAACGGAGCGCAAGGTTAAGAGGATGGTTATTCATTTTGCTAAGTAATGATGCATGTAATTTACGCAGACAATTAATCCGTAAGTATGCCTGATACAAAAAAGCCTCTCTTTTTTAAAAAAAGAGAGGCTTTTTATTATTGTCAAGCTATTCAGCTATTAGTAGCGGTAATGCTCAGGCTTGTAAGGGCCTTCTTTTGTGATGCCCAGGTATTTAGCCTGTTCGTCAGACAGTTCATCCAGAACAACGTTGATCTTAGCCAGGTGCAGACGAGCAACTTTCTCATCCAGGTGTTTTGGCAGAACGTATACTTTGTTCTCGTAACGGTCTGTATGCTTCCAAAGCTCAATCTGTGCCAGTGTCTGGTTGGTAAATGAGTTACTCATTACAAAACTCGGGTGGCCGGTAGCACAACCCAGGTTCACCAAACGGCCTTCTGCCAGGATGATGATCTCGTTACCGTCAACATTGTATATATCAACTTGCGGCTTCAATGTATCTTTTGTGTGGCCATAGTTTTTGTTCATCCATGCCATATCGATCTCGTTGTCGAAGTGGCCGATGTTACAAACGATGGTTTTATCTTTCATCACACGGAAGTGCTCTTCAGTGATCAGGTCGCAGCAGCCGGAAGCAGTAACTACGATGTCGGCTTCTTTTACCGCATCGATCATCTTCTTCACTTCAAAACCGTCCATTGCAGCCTGCAGTGCACAGATCGGGTCGATCTCGGTAACGATAACACGAGCACCCGCACCACGCAGTGATTGTGCAGAACCTTTACCAACATCACCGTAACCACCTACAACAGCTACTTTACCGGCCATCATTACATCGGTAGCACGACGAATAGCATCAACCAGAGATTCTTTACAACCGTATTTGTTGTCGAATTTAGACTTGGTAACAGAGTCGTTCACGTTGATAGCAGGCATTGGTAATGTACCTTTCTTAACGCGCTCCTCAAGACGGTGAACACCTGTTGTTGTTTCTTCACTTAAACCTTTGATACCGGATACCAGCTCAGTATAGTTATCCAGTACCATGTTGGTCAGGTCACCACCATCATCCAGTATCATGTTCAACGGACGGTCCTGGCTACCGAAGAACAAAGTCTGCTCAATGCACCAGTCAGCCTCAGCTTGTGTTTGTCCTTTCCATGCGAAAACACCAACACCCGCAGCAGCTATTGCAGCAGCAGCCTGATCCTGAGTAGAGAATATGTTGCAAGAGCTCCAGCGAACTTCCGCTCCCAGCTCAACCAGTGTTTCTATCAGTACGGCCGTTTGTATGGTCATGTGCAGGCAACCTGCAATACGTGCGCCCTTCAGAGGTTGCTCACCTTTGTATTCTTCACGGATAGCCATCAAACCGGGCATCTCTGCTTCAGCAAGCCTTATTTCCTTACGTCCCCATTCAGCCAAGCTGATGTCTTTTACCTTATAAGGCATTTTAAAGTCGATCTCAGAGCGAGTCATAGTACTCATACTTATAATATTTTATCAATTTAAATTTAAAGAATTGCAAAGGTACGTAATTCTGTATTATTAGCCAGTATTACCATATGTTTAACAGGTAATTAGTGAAACCCCGATATAAACAGATCCGGAGCCTAATTGTTTGATAAATAGGCTTTTATTTTTTTGCGCAGCTCATCAGTAGCGGTTACTAACGGCAGGCGTACATTTGCAGGGCAAACACCAAGTTCGTCCAGTGTGCATTTTACACCTGTGGGGTTGCCTTCAGCAAACAATAAGCGTATGCCGTCAATCAGCTTGTAGTGCAGCTTACGACCGGCAGCAAAGTCGCCGGAAAGCAGATGGCTGACCATTGTAGTAAAATCTTTCGGGAAGCTGTTTGCCGCCACAGATATCACACCTTCCATGCCGATAGCCGCCTGGCAGATAAACAGGTCGTCGTCGCCGCTGAGGATCGCGAAATGGTCGGGCTTGCCCTGTACCAGTTCCATACACTGACCAAGGTTGCCGCTGGCCTCTTTAATAGCTACTACATTGCTGAATTCATTAGCCAGCCTCAGTACGGTAGCCGGTGCCATATTGCTTCCGGTACGTCCGGGAACGTTATACAGGATTATTGGTTTGTCTGTAGCTGTTGCAATAGCCTTAAAATGCAGGTAAATACCCTCTTGCGACGGTTTGTTGTAATGTGGAGACGCACTCAGTATTCCTGATACACCTGTAAGGTCGTATGTTTTTACATTGTTCACTACCTCTGCAGTGTTATTGCCGGCAATACCGCATACTACAGGCACGCGTCCGTTGCATTTCTCTACCACAAACGATAAAACCTGCTGTTGTTCTTCCCTGCTGAGTGTAGGCGTTTCACCTGTTGAGCCGAGTGCGACTAAAAAGCTTACACCACCTTCAATAACATGATCCACCAGCTTTTCCAGCGAATTGAAGTCTATTGAGCTGTCACTATTAAAAGGCGTTACCAATGCTACACCTGTACCTGCAAATTGATGCATATAAAAGTCAAAAATTAAAAGTCAAAAATCAAAAAAAGCAATCAGTTGTTATACTGATTCGTAAAAACCCATAGCTGAGAACTTTTCAATACGCTGTTCAATGCGTTTATCAGCCTCTATAGCTGATAGGGATGCTACTGATTCGAGCAGGTATTTTTTGAGTGTTTCCGCCATTTCCTCAGGTTTGGCATGCGCACCACCTACCGGCTCTTTCAGTACATCATCCACCAGGTTGAAGCTTTTCATATCCTCAGATGTAAGTTTCAGTTGCTCAGCCGCCTGTACTTTATAATCCCAGCTGCGCCACAGGATGGTAGAACAGTTTTCGGGAGAGATAACTGTATACCATGTGTTTTCCAGCATAGCTACTTTATCGCCGATACCGATACCTAATGCGCCACCTGATGCACCCTCGCCGATAACGACGCAAATTACCGGTACAGTCAGGTTGAACATTTCGAACAGGTTGCGGGCTATAGCCTCGCCTTGCCCGCGCTCTTCAGCTTCCAGTCCGGGGTATGCTCCCGGTGTGTCTATAAAAGTTATTATCGGTCGGTTGAACTTTTCAGCCATTTTCATGAGGCGAAGCGCTTTGCGATAGCCTTCAGGGTTGGCCATACCGAAGTTGCGGAGCTGCCTCATTTTGGTATTCACGCCTTTTTGCTGGCCCATTACCATAACAGGCATACCATCCAACTCTGCCATTCCGCCTATCATAGCCTTGTCGTCTTTTACCTGGCGGTCGCCGAAGAGCTCCCTGAAATTGGTAAACAGTTGCTCTATGTAATACATTGTATACGGCCTGTCAGGGTGGCGGCTCAGCTGTACCCTTTGCCAGGGGGTAAGGTCTTTATATATTTTAATACGCTCATTTTCAATGGAAGATTCCAGTTCCATAAGCGTTTTACTCACGTCTACGCCGTTTTTGGCAGATAATTCTTTGAGTTTATTTACCTGTGTAAATAGCTCTTCAATGGGTTGTTCAAAATCCAGAAACTGCATAAAAAAATAATTATGGGACTACAAATGTAGTGCTTTGAATTATTTTTAAAAGAAGATTTGCAGAATTGAAGAAATTGCATTTATCTTTGCAACCCCAACAACGAACAGGATCGGTAGTTCAGTTGGTTAGAATGCCGCCCTGTCACGGCGGAGGTCGCGGGTTCGAGTCCCGTCCGGTCCGCAAAGAGCCACACAATTTGTGTGGCTCTTTTGTTTTTGTTGGTTATACGAGCCGGCTTTGATACGGATGTATATTCTTACAATAAATGTTACAAACTGATTATCTTCATTGCGACATAAATTTTAAGGAGCACACTATACAAAAAGACTAAAAAAGCTATCTTTATATCAGAACTGTTGTTGAAAATGCTGTTGTAGCGCTGATGTATTTAATTATTTTTTAATTAATAATGTCGGCGCAAGTAGTAATTTTCGACACTATTGAATAGAAATACACTTTATGAAGTACACAATACTGCTGGTAGAAGACGAAAAGAAAATAGCTGATACGATACAGGCCGGACTTTTAGAACATGATTACGAGGTTACTGTTGCTTATAATGGCCTGGACGGTAAGAAATTATTTCTTGATAATGCATATGACCTTATAATACTGGATATTAACCTGCCTTTTGTAAACGGTTACGAGTTGTGTAAGTTGATAAGAGAACATGATGAACGTGTGCCGATCATACTGCTGACGGCAATGAACTTTACGGATAATAAAATAGAAGGTTTTGAGCTGGGGGCGGATGACTATATTACTAAACCATTCGAATTCAGGGAGTTAGTGGCAAGGATAAAGGCTTTGCTGCGCCGCTCGGATCTGAGAGTAGATGCTGAGGAAGAAAAAATACTGCAAATAGCTGACCTTGAGATGAACCTTGATAACAAAGAGGTGAGGCGCAGCGACAAGAAGATACAGCTGACGGCTAAGGAGTTTCAACTGCTTGAATACTTGTTGAGGAATAAAGAGAAAGTAGTGTCGCGTGCGGATATAGCTAAAAATGTATGGGAGATAGATTTTGATACCCAGACGAACGTTATTGATGTATACGTGAACTTCCTGAGAAAAAAACTTGATAAGGATTTTGAGCCCAAGCTGATACATACCCAGGTGGGTATGGGATATATCCTAAAAGTTGATGAGGATTAATGCAGATAAAATATCGCATAACACTGGTATACACTGTCCTGGTGACTGTAATACTGCTCCTGTTCAGTATTGCATTGTACATTTTTTCGTACCAGGATATGGTAGAACGCTTCAAGGACAGGCTGCTGAATAAAGCAAACAGTACGCTGGAGCTGATAAAATCCCCCAAGTTCAATTTTGAGTTGATAAAGACCTATGAGATCATCAAAGCGATAAACAAATCATCGCCAAGTTCTCTTTACAACAAGAGCATATATGTATATGACTATAGGAATAATAAGAACTTTGTATATGATGATCCCAACGCCAAGCCTATTTCCATAGATGACAAGATCATCAATAATGTTACCAAAGGTCGTCCGTATTACTTTACTATAGACAACAGGGATGCAGTTGCGATAGAGTACGTTGATAAAGAGTCTGACTACATAGTTATAACCGCCGCTTATGATATAGACAGGGCAAACTGGTTGCGTAAGCTGAAAATTATTTTAGCAGTATGTCTTACTATCAGTATCGTTATTGTCCTTTTTTCAGGTTATATATTTTCATTGAGCCTGATAAAAGCCATTACTGAGTTTACGCATAAGATCAAGCATATATCTTCAGAAAAATTTTCGCTGAGACTTGACACCGGCAAGGGAAAAGACGAGCTTCAAAAACTGGCCATTACCATCAACGACCTGCTGGACAGGTTGCAGGCCTCATTTAACTTGCAAAGGCGATTTATTGATAATGCATCGCATGAACTGTCTACCCCTCTTGCGGCTATAGCCAGCCAGATGGATGTAGCATTGCAGAGAGAACGCTCGAGCGAGGAATATAAAAAGGCAATGCTGTCTATTAATGACGATGTGAAGCGATTGAGCCTGCTGGTGCGCAGCCTGCTTGAAATAGCCAAGGTAAGTGGCTCTATGGGCGGTACTGAGCTTACATCAGTAAGAATAGATGAACTGTTGATGCGTATACCGGCTGAGCTGAAGAAGGTAAACCCGATGTATGATGTTAATATTGAATTTGACCAGCTTCCGGAAGATGCGTCTGCGCTTATTATATATGGTAATGAGCACTTATTATATAGCTCAATAAAAAATATTGTACATAACGCCTGCAAGTTTTCAGAAGATAAGAAGGCGGATATTGTCCTGTCGTTTTCAGGCGATACGGTGATCATTGCTATTCATGATAAGGGCCCGGGGATAGACGCTCATGACCTGGAGCATATATTCCAGCCTTTTTACCGTAGTAACAGGCACCAGAGCTATGTGAGCGGTGCCGGGCTTGGGTTGCCTTTGGCGCAGCGTATCATTGGGCTGCATAAGGGTAATATCGAGGTAAAATCAAAAATAGGTAAGGGCACTACTTTTATTATTACGCTGCCAATAGAAGGTGTTGTAGCTCCGGACGGTAGTAAGACATCTAAAGGCATTCGCCTGTAATGCGCCCAAAGTCGTGAACATAAGCGCCTGTTCCGTGTTATACAATTAACATATACTTGCTATAATTTATGGCACTGTGTTTGTGTAATATCCACATATCTATATATTTTTGCAAAACATAAAACCAATAAGAATGAAAAAGCAATCAATATTACTGATTACAGGAGGTATCCTTGCTTTGGCGTCTTGTAACCCTGATACGTCAGGCAACGAGGAAGCCATGCAGGCGAAAGTAGACTCTATCGTTAACGCGCGTGTAGAGCAGATAAGGATGGAACTGGAGGCAAAGAATGATGAGTATATTATGGAAATGGCCATTTACAGGGCTGACTCTATCATGGCGGCTATGAGCGGTAAAAAAACAGTTGCGAAGAAGCCTGCCAAGGCTCCTGCTGCAGGTACTGTTAGCGGCACTGTTGAAGTAGCGGATAAGCCTGTTGAAAAAGAAACAGTAGGCAATGGCAAGCCTAAGATGGGTGGTAGCTCAGATCCTAACACTGTAGGTAGCGGTAAGCCCAAAATGGGCGGCAATACTAACTCTGATGAAGTAGGTAGTGGTAAGCCAAAAATGGGTAATAAATAATTTAAGATCTGATATTAAATAAAAAAGGGTTCATATAATGAACCCTTTTTTATTTTGATAATATTATTTCTTATTTAACTCCGATGTATTTGCACGAGTTGCTAGAGATTGCATCAGCAACTGTATAATCAACAGTCAATGTATTACCATTTAAAGTACCTGTACCGGAATATGTCACACCGTTTTGGGTATCGCTAAATGTAAATTCAGTTGTAGAAATAATTGTACACAATGCAGAAATGCTTGGATTTGTTTGATTATACAGGTTGTTGAACGTTAACTTCAAATCATTTGAATTTGTAGATAATGTTACTGTATAAGTGTCAGATCCAACTGTGCAGGTCTCATTACCGTTGTAAGTACCCAGGAATTTGTCCCTTGTAATAGTTTCGCAGTTAGTACCCTCATATCCGGTAGGGCAACTACAATTACCTAAAACGCAAGTACCACCATTGTTACATACTACGTCTTCACACTCATCTTTTGTACAAGCTGTGTAAGTTACCATTGTGAAAGCGCCCACAGCTACCAGTGCGCTAAATGCGATGTTACGAATTGATTTCATAGAAGTTATTTTTTTTAATGAATGACAAATTTAATGCCAAAATTAGTTGCGATTTGCAATTATAACAAGTTTCCGTAAATAAAGTTGATGGTTTGGTGGTTTTAACTATTTATGAAGAAATGTTTACCTGTTTGTATATTTAATAATATGTAACCAATTAAATTACACAATATATAAGGTGTATTGGTTGTGAGGTTATAACTTTGCCCCGGATGAGATGGTACATACTGATCTTACTGGTATTTATTTCAGGCACAACAAATGCTGCCAGGCAATATCATTACAAGTATACAGACAATTGCAGCAAGGCTTATAACCTGTATTTATCGTTGCAACCGGAAAAGGGTAAAGAGCTGCTCAGGAAAGAATTGATATCTGACCCGTATAACCTGATGGCGACATATATTTCAGATTATGATGATTGCCTTTTACTGTTGTATAATGGCAACTCTACTGATTATGAGCAACTGAAACATCATCAAAACAGGCGCCTGGCCCTTATGGAGCGGGGTGATGAGCAATCGCCATGGCACAGGTTTTGCAAAGCCGGACTTTATATGCATTGGGCGTTTGTACACATGAGGTTTAGTGAGAACCTGAAGGCCGCAGCCAGTTTTCGAAAGTCATACCTGTTATTAAAGGAAAACAAGCGCCTCTTCCCGAATTTTGCGCAGAATGATATTTTCCTGGGTATTGAAGAGTCTACAGTAGGGGCCTTGCCGGATAATTATAAATGGATAGCTTCAATATTCGGATTGCGTGGAGATGTAAAGTCTGGCGTTGGTAAGGTGAAGAAATTTATTGACGGGCACTCCAAAGAAGACGCTTTGTATGCAGAAGCGCTTATTTATTACGCCTACCTGAACTACTATATTTTATCTGATAAAGATGAGGCGTGGAAAACTGTTTCGTCTCATGAGTTCAGTACTGAGGGTAACCTGATGAACAGCTTTGTGAAAGTTAATATTGCCATTAACTACCGTAAGGCTAATACAGCAATTAAAGTTTTGCAACAGGCTGAACGGATTGACAGGTATAAGATGTACCCGATATTTGATTATGAATACGGCTACGCACTCCTATACAAACAGGACAAGGAATCTGTTTTGAGGTTCAATAATTTTCTTAAAAATTATAAGGGGCAGATATTTGTAAAAGACGCCTGGCAAAAACTATCCTACGCCTATTACTTACAGGGTAACAGCAAAATGGCAGAATACTGCAAAAAGAAAATAACTACAGAAGGAACTACGAATACAGATTCAGATAAGCAAGCGTCAAGGTTTGCAGGGCAGCCCGGCTGGCCCAATGAAACTCTATTAAAAGGTCAGCTGTATACCGATGGGGGGTATTATGAGCAGGCACTTTCTGTTTTATCCTCAGCAAGTGCAGAGCAGTATACAAACGTAGCTCATAAGCTTGAATATTATTTCAGGATGGCAAGAGTAAACGATGAGTTAGGCAGTAGTGAAGCAGCCATTGAATATTACAATAAAACAATAAAAACCGGGATAGACAGGCAAGAGCAATTTGCTGCAAGGTCGGCCTTGCAATTAGGGTTTTTTTATGAAAAACAGTCTTTAAATGCTAAAGCTGTAGAGATGTTTCAACTGGCATTGTCTATGAAATCGCACGATTTTAAGAATTCAATAGATCAACAAGCTAAGGCAGGCATCAACAGGTTGTCCAAATAAACTCCTGATTGATTAATATCAATTTTATATCTTTTTAATTTCATTTAATTTGTTTTTAACTTTCACTGTATCTCATATCTGGTGGGGTTTACAGCCGATTTTGTGTTGTGTATTTTTGTTAATTAATCAATATTTAATTTTTATAAGTAATTGATAATTAAATAATTCTATTCTTTTTATTGCATTTATTTTAATCGACGATTTATTTATTTTAATCGTTCAGATTCTTCATGCCATATTATTATTTATAATTTTATTACTTGTCGATAAGTTAATTTTTGTTATTTAAAATTACTCTAATAAGTGAGCGACGTAACAAACAAACTATATCCTTCAAGTCAAGTAAAATATTTAAATGGTAAACGAATAAATATGGTTATTATGAAACAAATCAACACGATTAAACTAATGAGGCTCTCGGTGCTGTCAGTCCTGATGGTGCTGTTTGTCGGGTTGTCTGCCAGGGCGCAGTTGAACGGTACTTATACCGTCTACGGCACCGGCGCCAACTATCCCAACCTGGAAGCTGCAGCGAATGCGCTGAGTGCAGGTGTTTCGGGTCCTGTGGTATTTAAAATCAGGCCTGGTAATTGGTCTAGTTCATCTACGTCGGATGCAACGATAAATAATGTTTCCGGCGCAAGTGCTACTAATACCATTACGTTTGAAGCAGAGAACGGAGATGCATCAACTACTATCATTACGAATACAAATACAAGTAGTAGTACATCATCCAACTTTATTTTCCGCTTCAATAGTGCGAAGTATGTCAGGGTTCGCAATCTGACGCTGAACAAAACATATTCTACACGTGGAAGGTGTCTTTATTATGTAGGAGCAGCTCAATACAATATTGTTGAGAACTGTGTGTTGAAAGGCACAACTTCTTCAACAACCAGCAATAGTAACGCACGTGTTTATGCCACCTCTATGAAGGACGGACATCACAATGTCATTAAGAATAACGTATTTGACAGGGGGTCTTATGGTATCTACTGGAGAGGTAATTCATCATCATCTTCAAACCTGAGTCCTGATAATGAGTTTACAGGAAATACATTTAATAACTGTAAAGCGTATAGTATATATACGTATTATACAAAGAATCAGAAGATAAATAATAATACAATAAACACTACACTCAATAGTTATCACTACGCAATATATTGCGCGTATGGTGATGGTAACCTGCAGGTAAAAGATAATTCAGGAAGCCTTACAGGTAAAACGTCTACTACGTGTGGACTGTACATAAATTATTGTGATGGTTCTTCAACAAGCCATGCAGAGGTGACAGGTAATTCTTTCACACTCCAGTCAAGCAGTACTGTATATCCTATATATAACAGGTACAATAATTGGTTGACATTTGATAACAATACAGTTACTGCTACAACTACCAGCACGGGTACTATGTATTGGTATATTTCTTATAGCGGTGCAAACAACACTATTACAAATAATAAGATATCATTACAGAACAGGCGTGGATTTTACTTTTATGGGGCATATTCAAGTGCCAACTGTACTATGACGGGTAATGAGTTTACGCAAAGGAGTACAGATAACTCCAGCTATTACTGTAATGTATATGGTATGCGCTACAGTAATAATTCCAAGTTCAATAATAACAAGGTGAGCTTAGAGTTCAGTTCAACATCATCTTCATCATCTGCAATGAGGTTCTATTGGACTGATAATTCAGACGATTGTCAGTTCATGAATAACGAAATTACAGAGAAGAAGAACTACACAAGTGGTTATTATGTTTATAATTACTGGGGATATTATTCAGATGATCTGCAGTTCAAGAATAATAAGATCGATTGTAGAGGTAGTATAAACAGGTATTGGTATACTTATTTTAATTACTACGGATATGATGTGACCTTTGAGGGTAATGAGGTGGATATTGAACATACCAGGTCCGGTTCGTCAATCTATAGTGTGTACAATTACTTCTATGGTTACGGAACATCAATGGTTAAAAACAATAAAATTAATTCAACTGCAGCGGGTGGTTATGCATACGGTATGTATATCAACTTCCTGAGTGGTGGTGATGGTGATATTGAGGGTAATGAAATTGTTGCTAAAGGTGGTTATGGTGCATATGGTTTGTATGCATACTACCCTCAGGGTTCTATTAAGAATAATGCTGTATATGCTAAGGCGTCTACACGTACTTATGCATTAATGTGTTACTATCCTAATAATGCAAAGGTGTATAACAATACAGTACACAATGCGGGTACCTCTGGTACAATTTATGGTGCATACATCTATATGTATGGAGCGCAGTATTCAATGGACTTTTATAATAATTCTATAAGTAAGTCGAGCAGTAATGGTTATGTAAGGTATGTTTACGCAACCAATCCTGATAATTACCATAGTGATTATAACAATCTTTACCAGCCAAGCGGCAGCTTGTATTACAATCCTTATACGGGTGCCAACTATAGCTCAATTGCAGCGCTACGTGCGGGCACCGGCGATGATATGAACTCATTGTCGTACATGCCTGGTTTTATGAATGTTAATAATGGTGATCTGCGTCCCGACCCATCTAACCCCAATAGCTGGGCATTGAATGGTCGTGGTGTTCAGATGACCGGTAATGATAAAGACATCAATGGTAATGCGCGTGCATTAACTACAATAGCAGGTGTACCTGACCTTGGAGCGTATGAATTTACGCCAACAGCCACACCGCCAAACTGTGCGATGGCACCTGCTGCACCTCCTGTGAATGGTACGCAGGTAGTTACGTTCGGTCAGGATACTGTAGCGGTATTGAACTGGGGTAATACTGTGCCAACAGGATTTGCAGTTAAGCAATATACGGGTACTAACCCTCCGGGCATCACGTCAATCAATCCAACGCAGATGTTCTACTACGTTGATTTTCAGGGTAGCGGTACTAATCTTGACTATGAGCAGGATCTTTATTTCAAAGACCCATGGTTAGGTAGTATAGCATCCAAGTCTGCATTGCGTCTTGCTGAGAAAGTAGGAAGCAGTGGTTGGAGTGGATATTCACCATCAGTGAGTAGTGCTAACGTGGTACGCAACTTTATTCATACACCAAGTGTGCAGGATGTAGGTGCCCTGTTTACCGGTATTGACGTGAGTGACAATGCAAGTGTTGACGCGATACTGGAGCCAGTACCTCCTTTCTGCCCTGGTACTTATACGGTTAAGATCCGTGTTAAGAACAACGGTAATAATAAGATCAACAGTGTGAAGATAGACTGGCAGATAGATGGTGGTGCAGTCACTACTATCAACCATACTACGCCAATTGATATCAACGGTAGTTCTTCAGGTAACGAGGCAACGATCACGTTAGGTAACGTAGCTTTCGGTAAGGCAGGTGTGAACGTTAAGGCGTGGACCTATCTGCCGAACAATGTACAAGACCCTGTACCGGGTGATGATACGCTTGAGCAAGATTATTTTGCATCTCTGTCAGGCACTTATACCGTAGGTGGTGCAACACCAGATTTCCCGACAGTTCTTGCGGCTATTAACGCCTTGAACCAATACGGAACCTGTGGAGATGTAGTGTTCGACGTTCGTCCGGGAGTATATACCGGCCAGGTAGTAGCGCAGAACCCGATCTCGGCATCAAATACAACTGATCATATAACGTTCCAGGCAGTGAATGGTAATCCAAATTCCACAGCAATTTCTTATTCAGCAAGTGGTACAGGCGATTTACCGACACTTGTAATGGATGGAGCATCCAACTTTACTTTCCGCGATATGGGTATCATAGCAGCTAATAACAATTATGGTACAGGTATTGAGTTCCTGAACAAGGCATCGAATGATAGCTTTGTAGGCTGCCGCATAGCTGTAGGTACCGCTACAAGTAGTTACAATCGTGGGGTATGGAACAGTGGACAGGCTAACTGTAACTACAACAGCTTTATAGATTGTGATATAGAAGGTGGTTACTACAGTTTCTATTGGTACACAACTACCAGTCCTTACAGTAAAGGTTTGACCATAGATGGTTGTACCATGAATCCTTACTACTATGGTACTTATATTTACTACAGTAACGAGGCCAATATCAGTAACAATACAGTTACAGCACGTCAACCCGGTACATCATACTATGGTATATTGCTGTACGCACGTAATACCAGCAACAATGGTAAGACATCTTATATAATGAACAATAAGGTGGTAGGATTCAGGGGCTACAGCATGTACCTGTACTACCTGGACGGAACAACGAATAAGCGTAGTAAGGTGATGAATAACTCAGTTATTACTGCGTCCAATACTACTTGTTACTACCCAATGTTATTGTACTATCCATCTAATTGCGATGTGATGAACAACACATTGGTGAACAACGGTACAAATTCAAGTTCTTATTACGGAGCATATCTGTACCTGAGCAGTTATCCAAATAATAAAGTGTTCAACAACGTATTCGCTAACCTTGCGGGTGGATATGCAGCTAACATTAGCTATAGTTCCGGTTATGGTACGGAAGTTGACTACAACAACCTGTACACTACCAGCAAGACTCAGTTTGTGAGGGGTAATACCACAGCGAGTAGCTTAACTGCATGGCGTGCAACGGGTAATGACAAGCACTCTGTAACGTATGATCCGGTGATCACTAGCAATACCAACCCTGCTCCTGATCCTCAGAACCCGGGTGTATGGGCGCTGAACGGTCACGCAATACAAATTGCCGGTAATGATAAAGATATCAACGGTAACCCACGTATCGATAAACTGGTTGACGGAGTACCTGATATAGGAGCCTACGAGGTACTTCCTGAAGTAGCACCACCATTTGCTACAGCAAACCCTGCTACTGCAGATAAAGGTGATACACAGGTGTTTACCTTCGCGGGTAACGAAGTTGGTCGCATCACATGGGGTCTTACAGCACCTACCACTCCTGTAACAGTACAGCAGTACAGTGGTGAAAAAGGGACCGGCGTAGCGGCAGCAGCGGCACCATCAGGCAGTATGTATTTCCATACAGATGTTAAGCCTGTGGGTAACGGAACAACCTTTGATTTTGATTTTAACCTGGATTACATGGATATCTGGATGGGTGATATCTCTGCTGAGAACAAGTTACGTCTTGCGCACCGTGTAGATGGTTATCCATGGATGGTGTACAGCGGTTCGCTGAGCACTGTAGATATCCAGACCAATGATATAGACGCACAGAAACTGAACCGTTTCGGTTCATACACCGGTCTTGAAAATGGAAGTATCGCTTCAGCTTTCGTACGTCCTCAGAGTAGTACAGTTATCTGTATCGGTAACAGCGTGTTGCTGGACGCAGAGCCACAAAGCGGCGATCACTATGCATGGTACAGGAATGGTAACCCGATAGCAAATGCGAGTGGTCCTAATGTGAAGACTTACCTGGCTACACAGCCCGGTGACTACAGTGTAGTGATCACGTTCAGCGGTAAAACGGTAGAATCAGTACCTGTAACAGTAAGTACGATAGCACCGCCAAACGCACTGATCAGTGCAAACGGTCCGCTGACCTACTGTACCGGCAACGGTTTAACACTTGACGCAGGTAACATCAACGGTGTAACCTACCAATGGCAGCTGAACGGTAACAACATCCCGGGAGCGACCGGTAATACCTACCCTGTAAGCCAGGCAGGTAACTACACCGTAGTGGTCACCAATATCGGCTGTTCAAGTACCTCTACACAAACAGCGGTAAGTTCAGGTCCTTTAACAGTAGACCTGGGTAA
>ENA-OWNT01000794-OWNT01000794.1-seawater-metagenome-genome-assembly--contig:-NODE-794-length-55841-cov-6.486873_pt1 | contig 55841 bp, 40 predicted proteins | sample MGYA00238136_ERZ651165 | MGnify/ENA primary metagenome ERZ651165 (study PRJEB26861, sample SAMN08777766) | seawater metagenome | isolation source: coastal seawater | place: USA: Florida | collected... | reverse complement strand
CGTTCGGGAGAACCCCCAGACGTAATAGCTGTTCCAATTCTTCATCTGACCATGCGCCGATACCATTTTCTTCATCCGGTGTGATATTTCCGGCAACCAGTGTTCCGGCGGGTCCCAGATTAAAAACACGCCCACCCGCAAGATAATTATTGTCAATATCGAGGGCGTCATTCCCTCTTAGTGATAATGTCACACGTTGTTCGATTTCAAGTTCTTCGGCTTCAAATTCTTCCAGGCGCGGCGTATGACAGGCAACACACCGCGCAATCTGAGCCAGATATTCGCCATGTGCAATCATCTCTTCATCATCCATCATAGCAACACTTTCCTCTGTTGCTTCCGGTTCTTCAGTGGCTTCTTCCTGAGCCACAACCATAACGCCTGTAAATATCAGGATAAAAGCGGTGACAAAGGTAAGTAATAACGCAATCTCACGTTTTGTCCGATGCTGAAACATAGCGCCCTCCCTCAAGTAAATTTTTTAAAAAGATCAATATTTCCCCTCATATTGTATCGTGAACGGTTGTTTTCGACCCTTAACTGTAAACATCAGTCATTACAGTATAGCTTTCTATTGCACTCCGTGTTGTAAAAAGCATGTATAGACTATAGAGCTTACCCGTTACTATAAATCCATAACATCAATCATTTTGCTTTATGATAGCTGTACTATAATTTATACAGAGGCAAATTGTTGCTTAGAGGGTTGATGATGGTAGCAGTAGAGATTTTTCTGGTTAATGTAATTGATGATATGACTCAGCATGCCCCCGATACAAACAGGTATCGCTGGACGGTATTAGACAATAGTACCGATGTTGTGAGTCAGGTTCAGAAACGAAAAAGTCTTGTTATTACATCAAGCATCGAAACATGTCAGCAACTTGTCGCGGATAAGCTCGTCTGCCCGATTTTTATATTGCTTGAAACAGCTACATCAGAGACGATAAAAGCAGCTTTTGATGCCGGAGCAGATGATTATTTACTCTATCCAATCTCTGAAAACGACCTATCCCGACGAATTAAACTTCATTTCCAGGAATCCACAAATGATGAATTGAAACGACTTCAAATCGTCTTTGAGCAGAGTACTACAGCAACAGCGATTTTCGATACTGATATGCACTATCTTGGTGCGAATCAGGCATGGCGCAATAGTTATCAACTGGGTGATATGCCTCTTATTGGACGTAGTCACTATGATATTTTCCCTGAAATAGGCGACGACTGGAAAGATATTCATCAGCGATGCCTTAAAGGGGAGAGAAATCAGGCTGATGTTGCGCCTTTTCCCCGGCAGGATGGGTCGATGGATTGGTTAGAATGGGATGTTCGTCCCTGGTATCACGATGATGGCAGGGTCGGAGGTCTATTAATGTATACTTCGGTAATCACAGAACGGATAAATGCAGTCCACGCCCATAAAGAAGCTGAAATCCGTTATGCCCGGATGATCGAAAAAGCGACAGATGGCATTCTAATTATTCAGGATGAACATATCGTTTATGCGAATGATTCCGCACAACGCCTGTTACTGGCAAAAATGGATGACTTAAAAAATCGGCTTCTGTGGTCATTTATTGCACCTGAATATCTTACACAGATGCAAGAAGAATTCAATCAATACCGGAACGGGAAAATAAGCACCGGGCATCATGAAGTACGCTTGCTCAATTCGCTTGATAATCTTGTTGAAGTTGAAATGTCGCTGAATCAAACCTGGTATAGCGGGTCTGAAGAAATCGCCATCTTTATGCGGGATATATCCGAGCGCAAGCTAGCTGAAATGGTTGTAGAAGAAACACAATATCGCTTACAGGCACAGGCAGAATCACTCATCACCATTAATCAGATCGCAGGTAGTCTGCATAAATCTCTCGATATACAGGAGCTTGCACAAATTACAGCACGTGTTACCAGGGATTATCTGGAAGCCGATACAACGCTGTTTTATTTGCTGGACTCATCTGAAGAATATTTTGATCTGATCGTTGCCGAAGGTATGTCCGGCGAGGCACTTCGACCATTCATGAAACTCCCTGTGACCGATTCCTTAACCGGTGTTATGTATAAGGAAAAACGCATTGTTATCAGTAGCAATGTTCTGGAAGATGAACGCCTTTACGAAGGAAGCAAAGATATACTCCGGCAGAACAATATCAATCAGATCATCTTTGTTCCGGTTGTTCTCAATCAGCAAATTCTGGGGGCAGTAAATCTTGGATTCCGCGAACCAAAGCAAATTGATGATGAAATCTTCACGACCCTGCAATCTATCGGGCAAACACTGGGATTGGCGTTACATAATGCTCAGACTGTTGAGCAACTCGTTCAGGAAATCACGGAACGGCAGCAGGCAGAAGATGCGCTGCGTATCAGTGAAGAACGCCTTAAATCTGTCATTACAACCATTCCCGTTATTTTATTTTCGGTTGATGAAGATGCGGTTTTCATCATGCTGGAAGGTCGTGGACTTGAGATCGTTGACCTGCAAGCAAGCGACTTCATAGGACGATCCGTATATGAAGCATTCCCGGAAGGCAAAAATTTACAAAACGCTATTGAAGATGGATTAGCAGGCAATCACGGGCATTCACAACTTCAATCGGGAAATATCATTCTTGATCTGTATTATTCCCCTCTAGCTAATGGCAAAGGAGTCACAGCACTCTGTGTTGACGTTACAGAACGCACACGTTCACAACGTTTACAGGAAATCCTCTTCAATATTTCCCGTGCCACCTTACAAGCCGACACCTTACATTCCTTGCTGGGAATCGTGCGGCAACAATTATCGAACCTGCTGTATACGGGGAATTTTGTTGTTGCATTATACGATGAGGACAGAGATGTCTACACCTTCCCCTACTGGAATAATACGATAAAAAATTACGAAAACGCGGCACAGGGAATATCGCTTAAAGGTAAGTTGACCGACTATGTACGACGCACAGGTCAACCGATGCTGGTTAGTACAGAAGAACATTACCGGTTACATCAACAGGGTATTGTCACTACAGAACCACCGTATTCACCTGTATGGATGGGTGTACCACTTACCACCCAGGCAGGGGCAATCGGTGTAATTGTCGTCCAGAGCTACGACAACCCCGATACTTATGATCTGCATGACCTCGAACTCATGACATATATTGGTGAAAATCTTGCCCGGTTCATCGAAAGCAAAAAGGCAGAAGAAGCGCTACGCGAGTCCGAAGAACGTTTTTCAAAAGCCTTTTACAATAGCCCGGACTCTGTGACGATTACCCGCAGGAAAACAGGCGAGCTCATTGAAATCAATGAAGGATTCGAGCGCATATTCGGATACACCCGCGAGGAAGCTATTGGCAAATCCACGCTAGACCTAAATCTATTTGCGCTGGATGAAGATCGCCAGCAGTTGACAGACGAACTTGAACGAACAGGCTCGGTACGTAATATGGAATTAACCGGACGACATAAATCCGGTGAATTAAGAGATTGTCTCATCTCAGCCGAACCTCTTACGTTACGGGGAGAGGACTGCCTGGTTGTGATTGTCCGGGACATCACAGACCGCAAAGCAGCAGAACGTGCATTACAAAAAAGTGAACAAACTTCCCGGGAATCAAAACAATTCATGGAACTGGTGCTCAATACCATCCCGACCCGTGTCTTCTGGAAAAATCGTGATCTGGTATTTGAGGGTGGTAATCAGGTACTGGCAGACGACCTCGGTTTCAACTCACCATACGAATTAATTGGCAAAACTGATTTTGACCTCAGTGAGAATCCTGCCGATGCCGAAAATTATCGTCGGGATGACCGTACCGTGATGGAAAGTGGCAGTGCAAAGATCGGTTATGAGGAACCTCAAACCCGTGCCGATGGTAGTGTGCGCTGGTTAGAAACCAGTAAAATCCCGTTGCGAGATGAAGAAGGGGAGGTTATCGGCGTGCTGGGAACTTACAGTGACATCACAGAACGTAAGCTGGCAGCCGAAGCCATACGCAAAAGCGAAGAGACATCGCGTGCATTTCAGCAAAAGTTAGCCGAATTACATGAAATCAGTTTTGAGCTTTCTAATATCGACAACCTGGATGATATTTATCGGCGTGCTGTTGAATTAGGACGCAGCAAACTCGGCTATGATCGCATGGGGCTATTCTTAATTGATGTCGAAGCTGATCTGGTTAAGGGTACATTCGGTACGGATGATCAGGGGATCGTCCGTGATGAGCAGGAGGTACATTACAAATTGTCGAATACCGGGACGATGTTGAAAGTAATCGAGGAAGGGTGGAACACTTATATTTTTGAGAATGCCCCATTATATGATTCCAGGCAAGAAGTCGGGAAAGGCTGGAATGGGATGGCAGCACTACGGGATAGTGCGCGGAGTATAGGCATGATTGCCATTGATAATCTTCTCAACCGGGTACCGCCCCGTCCATTCGAGCAAGATTTATTGACCCTGTTTGGCACTGTTCTCGGTTATATCATCACAGGAAAACAGAAAGACAATGCCCGGCAACAAATGCTGGAACGCCTTCAATTGCTCAATAATATTGATCGGGCAATTTTGAGCTCAATATCACCTGAAGAGATTTCCCTGGCAATCATTCACCAGGTTAATGAACTTGTGGGTAGTGATTATGCCAGCATCATTCAGATTGACGATGATAAGAAAATTTACCAGCTTCTGGCATGGACTTTCGACCTTGATACAACACCATCCCGTCCGTTTAGCTTTGCCGGAAATGTTCTAGAAAATGACGGTTTACGCAAGGGTATTCGTTATGATGTCTCTGATATGGATGCACTGGAAACATTAACACCCGCCGAACTCAGTATGTATGATAAGGGTATCCGTTCTTATAGCATCATCCCGCTTCTGGCAGACAGCGAACTCGTGGGTGTTGTCACCTTTGCTATTAATAAGCCGGAAAAAATAGCAGATGAAAATCTGGAAATTGCACAGGGTATTGCAACACAACTTGCTTTAGCTTTACGCCAGACAACATTGATGAAACAGGTACAGGCATATGCCAGTGACCTCGAATCACTCGTTGACGAACGAACAGCACAATTAACAGCAAAAGCCAGTGAACTCGAAGCATTCACCTATTCTGTTTCTCATGATTTACGATCACCTTTGCGGGCAATCAGTGGATTTGCTGATGTTGTCATCGAAGATTATGAAGGGGATATGGACGAAGAAGCTACCCATTATTTACAACGTATCAAGCATAATGCAAATCGGATGGGTAATCTGATTGATGATTTATTACATCTTTCGAGAGTGGGTAGACGGGATTTAGAAACACGGATCATCCAGCCAGAAAGTACTGTGCGTGCCATCATTGAAGAACTGACTGCCGATGAACAAATCGGTGAAGCGGTATTCACCATCAATTCGCTACCGGAATGCAAAGCTGACCCGATTTTGCTCAAGCAATTATGGGTAAATTTAATTACCAATGCCATCAAATATTCCCGATTGTGTGATAGTCCTCACATCATCATCGACGCAGAAACCATTGATGGTGAAGTAATTTACTCTATCAAGGATAACGGGGTCGGTTTCGATATGCAGTATGCGGATAAATTATTCGGCGTATTCCAGCGTTTGCACACATCGGAGAACTATGAGGGAACAGGCATCGGTCTGGCAACGGTCTATCGTATTGTGGAACGTCATCAGGGACGGATATGGGCAGATGCAAAGCTCGATGAAGGCGCAAATTTCTTTTTTACTCTGGGACTGGATTAAGCAAGCGGCAATTAAGGTCGCGAGTTTTTTCTTTACGCCCGGACTGGATTAAGCAAGCGGCAATTGCACTGTAAAGGTTGTGCCTTTTTCGAGTACACTGTGAACCGTGATTGTTCCGCCATGTGCTTCTACCAGTTCTTTGACAATCGCCAGTCCAAGCCCTGTACCCCTGTCATTCTTTTTGCGGGCGCGGGTTGTTCGATAAAAACGGTCAAATATCTTTGATATAGAATCCGGGGCAATACCAATACCGGTATCTTCGACTTCCAGAATCAGATAGCTGTCTGTGGCAGAAGTCCGTACAAATACCTCGCCGCCGTCACGGGTATAGGTGATGGCATTACTGACCAGATTAACAATGACGCGGTCAAAGCGTTTGGTATCAAGCGGAATATGAGGTAAATCGACCGATTTTTCGTAAGTGAGGGCAATACTATTCGCGGACGCAATTGGCTCATGATCTTCAATAACATGCTCTATCAGGGGTGAAATGTCTGCCTCCTGCTTATTTAAGGTAATCACACCCCGGTCGAATTCTTCCAGCAAGCGTAACTCATCAACAAGGCGCTCCATGCGGTCAATCTGACGTTCCAGCACCTCAACATGATTATCCATTTTATCCGGCGCGGCTTTCAACAAATAGAGCCGCATCTTGAGTGCTGCAATCGGATTGGCAAGGTCATGTGCTGCATTTGCGAGGAATTGGGATTTTAGTCGTTCAAGGTCTTTGACAAGGGTAATATCACGTACACTGAGTACCAGTGCTTCGACTTTGCCTGTGTCGGTCTGTACCGGGGCAAAAGCTAAATCGAGGTCAATCTGTTCACCTTCATCGGTGACGTAACTGGTCTGAGTGCGTTCATTGCTGTTGTCATAAATTACAGAAATCAGGGCTTCGGCAAAAGAGCGCGTTTCAGTTTCAGATGGCATCAGATGGACGAGTTCTTCAATCGACCGCTTAACACTACCGTTGAAGAGAGTCTTAAAAGCCGGATTTGCTGTCAGGATGTCCCCTGTTGCTTCTGCAAGCACAATGCCATCGCTACTATTTTCCAGAATGACTTCCATCTGGTCTTTGGCAACTCGAAGTTGTTCGGTACGCTCTTCAACCATCTCCTGTAAGGTTTCATTATAACGCTGGAGTTCGGCTTCGAGTTCTTTGCGTTCAGTTACATCTTCCTGAACGGCAAGATAATGTGTGATGTTGTTGTTCTCATCGCGTATTGAGGACAAAGTTACAGACACCCAGAATGTTTCACCATTTTTCTTTTTGTTCAGTAGTTCCCCGCGCCAATCATCACCATTGGTGACTGTTTTCCACATCGTATCATAGATGCTGGCAGGGAGCACATCAGTCCGCAGAAAATCTGCTTTACTACCTACAACTTCATCGTAATCGTAGCCTGTTATCCGCAAAAAGGTATCATTTACATACGCAATCGTGTCATCGACATTGAAAATAATGACCAGGCTTGCACTCTGTGCTAACGCTGCCGATAAAGTATAAATCTGCGCCTCAGCATCACGGTTAGCAAGACGCTGTGCATAATCACGCAATTCGCGTTCAATCGCAGGGATTAACCGGGCATAATTGCCTTTTGTCACATAATCGCTTGCCCCGGATTTCATGACCTGTGCGGCACGTTCTTCTCCGATTGCTCCCGATACCATAATGAAAGGCAGGTCGGGACTAAACTGTTTGACAATTTCCAGCGCTTCCATGCCTGTAAAACCTGGCATCGAATAATCGGAAATGATAATATCCCAGGTCTCGTCGATCAGTGCCCGGTGGATTTCATCAGCCGTTTGCACACGGCGATGTGTCACCAGAAAGTCATTCTTTTTGAGATGCCGCATGAGCAGAAACTCATCATCCTCAGAATCTTCGATTAACAGCATCCGAATGGTCTTATCGTCCATAGACAGCTCTAATCTCCGGTTGGAGGTTCATTGATGACAAGCCAGTATTCGCCAATTTGACGGATGGCTTCAGTAAAATCGGAAAAATCGACGGGTTTACGCACGAAGCTATTCGCATGACGGCTATAACTTTCGATGCGATCTTTTTCTTCGTCGGAGGTCGTTAAAATAACTGTCGGGATGAGGCGGGTGCGCTCATCTTCACGGATGCGTTGTAAGACTTCCAGCCCATTTAATTTTGGCAATTTGAGGTCAAGCAAAATAAGTTGCGGATTCTCATCGGTATTGCGATTGGCGTGTTGACCTTCCGCAAAGAGATAATCCAGGGCTTCAACACCATCGCGTGTAACAACAATGTCGTGTGCGATACGATTCTTCTTTAAGGCACGGAGGGTCAGTGCTTCATCATCCGGGTTATCTTCAACCAATAGTATCAATTTTTTATCCATCAGGCTTCGCGTTTATAGGTTCGATTTTTGACGATTCGCTTGACAAAATTGTAACACAACTTCATGTTCTGCACATTAGAGTAGGAAAATCAAAACAGTCATCATAATGATGACTGTTTGTTTTGTCAGATTTCGTGGAGAATATTTTTTTAGAAGATTTGTGGTGCGTTGCCATCCGGATAGAACATCCAACCGCTGCCCCAGCGTGTCACGATGAACTGTGGATGATCCGCATCCGGCTCGATTTTTTTACGAAGTCTGCTGATGATATTATTCACCCGATTACAGTCCGCAACTTCGTCATAAACCTCGTTGAGGATTTTATCGACGATGTCCTCGCGGGAGATGACTGTTTCAGCATGATCCATGAAATAGCTCAGGATGCGATATTCACGATCTGTCAGGGCGATGTCATCGTTATCTACGACAGCGACCCGTGTATTCATATCGAGAGCAAAGCGATTGCTGCTACGGGGATGCTGTGGTGCAGGATAAGATGATTGCATTGCGACTGTGCTGGTAGTACGCTGAACCTGTGAGCGGGTTGCTTCGACAGAGATATTCATCACTTTGTGAATCGCTGTCATGAGCGGGGCGATGCCTTCTTCTTTTTTCACAAATTCGTAGGCAGGGGCTGCTCCGTTGATGCGCGGGGCAAGTGCCTGACGTACCATCTCGAATGATGGCTGATGTGCGGTCATAATCACGCGGGTATAAGGAGAGAGATTGATAGCTAGCTGAATGCCACTCCAATCGTTACTGTCGCGGGTGTTGAGCAAACTGACGCTCACCAGGGCAATATGTATCCTCATCTGTTTCACAAGCGCCTGTGCGGTGTAGGCATCCTGTGCGACATGCACGGTGAAATTCTCACGCTCAAGATAGCGCCCGACAGCGTTGACAAATCGCTGTTCCATATCTACGACCAGAATGTGTTTTGAGTTAAGCATCTTATTCTCCATAAATCTGTTGAGTTGCGCGGCTGTTATGAAATCGACACTTTTAGATTAACCCGGAAACGCCCGATTTGAGCTTGCATAGTCAGGCTATGACGCACAACCCGGAACATGACTCTTACACAATCCTGTCAATCACTTACAAACTGCTATTTTCAAGGCAAATTTTGATGGGGTTTTACATGGAAAGGGCATGGACTACCATGCCCCGGTGATAGTTGATTCATGAAACCGGAATATTGAGGAGAAATGCAGGTTCGGTTTCAGTGGGTGCATAACGAATATCGCCTTTGTAAGCCCGCATGATAATCCCGCTCATGAACAAGCCAATTCCGCGACCACTATTTTCTGTGCGATCATCTTTCGGAATCACACGGTATGTCAGCAATGAGCGCAAATTATCCGGCACAAATTTACCGGGATTCGTAACCAGAAGATCGACCATTTTTGTATCGGGATTATATGCCACCATCATGCGGATGAGACGGTCTGATTCACCGATGCCATTCTGTTTGATAGAACGGGCAGCATTATCCAGCACAATTTTGATAACTTCGCGTAGCCAGTACTTTGGAATCCGGCAGTGATGGTAGTCTGTAAGCGAGTCATCAATATGCAGATGAACATGCTTTTCTTTATGGTATGTCCAGAGCCAATCGCGCAGCAGAAAATCACCTTTATCACCCAACTCCGGCAAACGGGCATCGCGATCTATCAATGAGTGGTAAGCATCATCAAGGTTCTGGATCGTTTCCTGCGTGCTCTGTAAGGCAGATTCAATCGCATCGAACACACTGGAGTCATTAATTGTCCGCAGAATATCTTCTTCACGATTGACTAATTCCAGCAGAGAGTCTCGTAATTCAGGGAAATTCAAATTGTAAATCATGCGGAAATTATTGAGATCATGGGCTGCAATTACCTGATGCATGGCTGCATGGGTGAGTTCAAAGAGTGATTCGGTTCGGGCTTCCTGTTCTTCAATTTCCTGTGCCCGACGGATTGCAACCGCCGCAAATTTCGCAAGTAAAGTGATAATCGCTTCATCATCTTTATCAAATGAATTCGTATCAGAATGCCCGAGACTGATGACACCCAGCGCAGATTGTTCAACTGTCAAATCGGGTATCGGCACAGACATCAATGACAATGGAGCACGACTGGCATTGTTAACCTGAAAAGCATCGGGATTGTCACGGGTATCCGATGTTAAAACGGCTCGATTTTTCCTGAGTGCAAGTCCACTGATACCCGGTGGTTCAGCTTCTAAATTGACTTCATGGAAACCTGCCAGAGCAATACTTTTCAATGTATCGGAGGGATAGCCAGCTTCAAATATGAGGTGATTATTCCTGCGTAAACCAACATATGCATCATGGTCTTTTGCTCCACGTTTGATTTCCAGTACACGATGAGCATGTTCGGCGATGCTTTTTAGCACCTTCGGGAGACCTTTACTGTGTGTAATTGCCTGACTCGCTTCAAAGAGAGCATCGCGCATCTGTTGTTGTTTGCGATTGCGGATGACCTGTCCAACAAAACTGGCAAGCCATTCAAGGGTCGCCTCGTCATACCATTCAAAGCTATTTGCCTGACGATGCTCAACACTGACCACAGCAAAAATTTTCTCGCCCACAAAAATTGGCACAGACATCTGTGTGCCTGTATGTTCATCCTGTATCAGGGGCAAGAAACGCGAATCATTTTCTACATCATCAACACGAATGGTCTCTTTTTTATGTATGACATGCAACACCAGGCAGGGGTCAGTACAATCAAGGGCAATACTGGCATCAGGAGACAATTTCTCCCGCAAGAGTGCATGAGTCTCTTCCTGATTATGTTCGGCTTTGAATACCAGCATTTGATTGGTCACAACAGCCAGATGACTCTGACAGGCATCCGACTCCTCGCGACTGCTGACAATCTGACGGGCTAAAACCGTCGTTTGATGCAAAATATCATCAATATCTTTAGCGGCATTAATGGATTGATGCGCTTTGCTCATCACTTTGAGTGCATGTTGTAAACGTTCCTGTTCGATGTCATACATCTTTGTGATGAAGGCAATATTGGCAAAGGTCTGAAATGCTGATAATTGCGATTCTGTGACTGTACGGGCTTCCTTGAAACTCAGCCACATAACACCGATTGTTTTTTCGCCGGAGGTCATAGGCAAGCCAATACGTGCTTTCCATACACCATACCAGCGTGGATTAATTTTAATGCCATCGTATGTAGCCGGGTCATAATTATCCACATCAGAAATAATGACCGGATTTTTCGTCCGCACAATATACTGGCTATGTCCGCCATCGCGAATTGACCAGCCATCGCCCCGATCTTCATTTGTGGCTTCTTCATCAGGATAAATTGCCAGTGCTGCAACATGGTCATCCTGTACCAGACGGATTGTCACACGGTCTGCCCCTGCAACAATTGCCGTGCGTTGAGCAATGGTCTTCAAAATCGAGACTCTATCCTGATTATTGAGATTCTTCTCAACATCAATCACTTGAACCAGAGTTTGTAGTTGATTATCCCGTTCGTGAAATTGTTCAATGAGTTCCGCATTTTTACGGCTGCTGCGTTGTTGCTCATCATCCAAACGGGCATTTAATAGGGGAACGGCAATCTGATCCGTTAAGATGGCAATTGCCTCACGTTCATCGACAGTAAAATGACGTTGACTGCGATAATTCAGGAACACCACACCAACTTTTTCACCGGCACGATGCAAAGGCATGACCACCAGTGATTGAATCTCTTCCCGCTGGAGAAAATTTGTCTGACTGAAACGCTCATCAGCAGGGGCATTCTCTAAAATGAGCGGGGCGGTTTCCTCTAACATCCGGTAGACAATTGATTCAGGTTTAACACTGTCTCCGTTGATTATCGCATCGGGGAATTTTGCCCCGGTGTGATAAGGTGGCATGAGTTGTTCATCAGACGATTGGTAAAGATAGAGCGTCACGACATCACAATCTAATGACTCGTGAATACCATCTGTGATTTGTTGTAAGGTCGCGGATAATCCCTGTGAGGCTTCATGACGGGTGAAGATATGTTGTGCGGCTGTGCGCCATTGCTCAACCAACTTTTTCTGTACAGGGTAGTTATACGCTAAGGCAGCATGACTGGCATAAACCTGCATGTGCCGGACATCTTCATAGATGAATTTACGCTGCTGGTGGTACATCACCCACATAACCCCAAATGGTTCACCGTCTCCTAAAAGAAGCGGCAAGCCCATACATGACTTAAATCCGGCTTTTATCAGACGCGGATTCACTGTCATATTATCCAGTGTATAATTCTCTGTATCGGGAATCACCACCGGAAAACCTGTATCCATAATATGAATGGTGAAACCATCAGGACGAATGACTTCCCGCGCATTGGTTGCCTGAACCGTCCCGAACATGCCGAGCACTTCTACTGTGTAATCCTCATTTTCATCGAACGAGATGCTAATGAATGAAACCCAATCCGCACGCATGGTATCGTGGACGGCTTTTGCAATCGCCTGAATCATCTCTTTGGGGTTTTCAGTGTGCTTCGCAAATTCAATTGCCAGATGAGTATAGGTCTTGCGGGTATCTTCAGTATCATCAACATATTGTGTTTGATTTTGTAGCGCATGATTGACCGTTTGAATATCGGATGATGTTAGCGGAGACTGCAAAATCGGGATACGGGCATCCAGTATCATCTCTCCGCAGGTTAGCAAGCTCTCTTTATCCAGCAGAGCAAAACAGGATTCCGGCTTATGGGCAATGACCTCGTGGCAATCCTGTGAAGATAGCGCTGTACAATCCAATATCCACACATCCTGAGTCTCAGGAATGCTGGAACACATTTGAATGTCGATACCGGGGAAGTGTTGTTGCCATCTGGATTGCAGGAAGGTATTTTTTGAAATAATGCTGAGAGATGTCATATTAACCGCTCTAAATATTGTCGGTAATTTGTAGAGAAGTTGGTGTCTAAATCAATTTTAATATAGACTATATTTATAAGCAAAATCCCCCTCTGTAAGCGACACATTGTAATTGTAAGCTAACTGTCAGCGCAAAATGAGGCAAAATTTGCTTATTATATACATAGTTTAATGAGTAATAAGTATTATATGTAGGGACAGGGGATTTTTCGTCCTTACAATCATTTGTTTATTAAACAATATGGGGACTTTGAGAGATGCAACCAGCACATACTATTCAATGGCAACACCCATTTAATAATAATCGCTTTCATATTCTCTTCGTTGATGATGAACCGTATGCCATCAGCAGTGTGCGTAAGGTGCTTGAAGGAGCAGGTTACACAGTTTATACCGCCACCTCCTATCAAGAAGCTCTCGACATCCTCCAATCAACCCATATTCATCTCGGGATTTTTGATCTGAATCTTGCCCGCAAAGATGAAGTTGGTGACAATGGTGTTCCGGCACAATATGCGGGGTTAGACCTGGCATCCAACCCGGATTTCCCCCATTTACGGATGGTTTACACCGGACAAAAAGAATATGAATTTGTTGTTGAGAGTATGAAGCACCCGCAGGCAGTCGATTACATTGTCAAAGGGGATGGCAGCAGAGAACAGTTATTACAGAAAGTCCAACTAGCCATTTCAGAACACCTGACACTCAATCAAGATTTAGTCCTGCACTGGAAAAATATCTCCTTACAACAAATTGTACAGACGATTTATCCTGATTTATCTCTTGCGCGGCAACTGGAACACATTGTCGAACTGGAAGATTTATTCAGAATGCAATTTTTCAGTGTGGGTCAGGAAATTTGCCAGCAAATCACGATTCAGGGCTTATCGGTCAGCAAACCGGGACGGGTCTGGTTGCGTGTAAGTGCCTATTCACGGCATGGTCGCCCTTATGAAAGTCTTGTCCTCTGCGGTGAACAACGCATTGTTTTACAGGAAGATAAGCAATTTGACCGTGTCTCGCCGCGTATCACACAGATGCGGACGCCACCACGACAAACAGTCCATTACGCGACTCACAAATACGATGTTTTTGATAATCAACTCTTTGAAACCGATACCCTGTCCACTTATCTTAAAGCCGGGCATTATGACCTGATTGCTCATTCGCTGGATACCGTGCATGATGTGCGTTTTCAGGGGCATTATCGGCAAAATATCAGCCTGGAAAAAGGCAAGCTCTATCAACTGGCACAGGGCGAAGAGAATCCCCTGCAATGGGATACCACTGAAAAATTATTTGATATTGTTGAACGTCTCAATAGAGCCTGGCACCAAACCATCAACAGTCAGTTAAATGTGAATCAAAGCGATATTGTCTATCGTTGCGGCAGGGCAAAACAGCAAACCATCCCGAATCCGGCTTTCTACCTGGAAACACTTGGTAATTATGAGTTAGAGCGTCCGATTGGCACAGTACATGGGGATTTGCGTCTGGCGAGTATTTTTGTACAGGGGTCGGATAGAGAAATCTATTTGCTGGATTATGCCGATGTGCGCGAAGCATCGGTACTACACGATTATGTCACCCTGGAGCGCTCGATTCATATTGAATTGTTGAGTCAGGAAGATATAGAAGATTATCAGGTATTAGCACAACTGATGAATAATGATGACGATATATCGTCACTATCCTCAAACACACAACATGCCATCAACTATGTGCGGCAAATTCGTCATCTCGCACTGCGCGAAACAGGCTGTGAGATAGACGCCTATCTGCAAGATTTGTACATTGATTTCGTCACCTATCTCCTGACTTATCCTGATCGGGCATTTGTCAGTTATGAGACGATTCGCAATTATGCCCATTGTTTACTGTTTGCCGGGCAAATTTGCGCGGAATTAGAGCAAGCAGGTGTCGTCACACTCGATGCACAGGGTAGTAACGATGGCGTCTGGCTGGATGCGACAGAAAATCGTTTGCGGATACCGGGAAAATCTGTTTCTCTGACGGATAAGCAATTCGGTTTATTCGAGTATCTCTACACGAATTTGAACAGGCAATGTACATACGGAGAGATCATCAAGAATGGCTTACGCGAAGAATTCCTGCACAACAATGTTGAACTGGAAAAACCACGTATCCAGACAGCAGTCAGTCGTTTGCGCCCGAAAATCGAGGACTTCGGTTTTGAAATTGAAGCCTGGAAAGAAGGCTACAGTCTCCGCAAAACAAACGGGGAATAAGAGGCAGGGATTCCGGTTTGATTATTCCACACAAAATCAGGCATGACACGTCATTCCCCTACCTCTGAAACATCCGCTAAGGTAGGGGTCTGGTGTGCCAAATCCCGATTTTTTATAAAGCAACTTCCATATCATTCTTTGCTTTTTCATCAAAGACCAGTGGTGCAACCAGCCAGAGTAATGCCAGCATTGTCACAGCCGATGTGAGACACCAGACACAGCTTGCCCCGATGACAAAGGGTTCGAGGAATGTCAGATAGGTTGAGAATAATACACCTGCACTAATCAGCCCGAAGAGCAAAATATATGATTGTTTTGATTTCTGCCCGAATAACCAGATAACAAAGAGACTCACATAGCCAATAATGCCTATCACACCGATAGGAATCCCAAGAATTTGTGCATACTCACTTTGCTGAACGACATTACAATTTCCGACGATGCCGCATACTGCTTCAGTGGCTGTCATTTCAACGTAGCTCAAATATCCCGCGACGATGATACCCGTCAGTAAGAGAAGCGGAATGGCTCTATCGGGCAATTTTTCCAGTGACCAATCATTGATTAGCCAGAACATCACAACAAGCAGTGCCAATCCCATAATCACAGTCATGATGGTGATGTAGAGATTATCACTGCCGGATAACAGAGAAACAGTTAATCCGATACCTGTGACAATCGTTAGTAGGAGAGCAGTCAGTGCAAGATTGCCTCTGAGGAGTGGCTGTAGAGATGGATTGAGACCTGCACCAAAAACCAGTAGCAAACTCACAACCAGACCGACCAGCATTGCAATTGCGACGATATTCGCAGGGTCAGATAGAATGCCGGATTCCTCACCGGAAAACGCGGTAAAATCAGTTCCGAAAGTCTGGGCAAACACATCATCAATACCTGGAATTGGTGGCACATCTATGCCGCCATTTGCCAATCCCTGCCTGATAAACACAGGAGCATCATTCGGAATCTGATATGATCCAACGAATACCCGCTCACCGATAATCAACATCGGTACACCGCTTGCTTCAATATTCATTGCCTGACGCGCTGTCTGCATCAATTGTGAGCCTTCAGCCACCTGAACATTGATGAAAATCACCTGCAATTGCTCGCCAAATTCTGCTTGAATGCCATCCCAATGATTATTGATGACTTCGTGACAGTGGGGACAGGTCGGTGAGTAAAAGAAAATACCATAAACAACCGGTTCTTCCTGAGCTTGAACACTCATCGGCACAATCAAAAATAGAACTGTGAGACCAATCAATAAGCGATAGATATGTCGCATCGGATTAACTTTCTGTCAGAAAACATTTCAACTTTTAGTGTCTACTGACAGAGCAAAATGCTGTAGTTATAAAGTCCCCCGTTAAACCATGACAATTTGCCGGAAAACAGGGTTTTTATCAGAATCGCATCACAATTGTGAGAATTTGAACCAGAATGAACCGCCATAACCCGGCTTGTGATACACTGGTGTCTGGAATCACGTATGGTTGTACAACCGTAGTTTAGCACTATGAGGATAACGATATGGAAGCCTTTCTGCCCGGATGGACGATGGAACGTGTGACACTACTGGCTCCCGATGCTGCTTCCGCACAATCGGGGCGTAAACTGGCAAATCCACGCGATGATAACTGGAAAGCTGTTGCTTCGGATGGGTATAGTGCCTGGGCAGTCTATCATGGCAGCACCAAAAAACCGCACACTCTCAAAGTTGATTTACTCAAATTACGGCATGATGACAAAGTATGGGATTGTAGTTGCAAAACGTATAAATCACCCTGTCAACATGTGTTAGCTCTTTTATATATGCTGGTGGATGAACCGGAACATATCACCGTTGCAGAGACACCACACTGGGTTAAAGAATGGCTGGATAAAGAAGCCATCAGCGCACGTAAACGCGAAGAACGTAAAAAACGCAATCGCACCGTCACACCGGAAAAAGTCGCACAACGAAAAGTACAATTCGCAAAACGCAAAGAGAAAATCTCAGCAGGGCTAACAGAACTTGAACAATGGCTCATCAATATCATCCGGCGGGGATTAGCTGACCCGCAGGTACGCAGTTATGAATTCTGGGATAGCCGTGCGGCAAGAATGGTCGATGCTCAAGCACCGGGTGTCGCAACATGGATTCATAGTATGGGCAGTATTCCGGCAAAAGGCACTGACTGGATTGAACCCCTACTCGACCAGTTAGGGCGCTTATTCCTGTTGATTGAGAGTTTCAAGCGTTACGATGTTTTGCCAGCAGAAATTCAGGCAGATTTACGCGCTGTACTCGGATGGCATATGAAGCGCGATGAAGTCGTATTTTTTGATACACCGGCTATTAAAGATACATGGATTGTCACCGGGCGCTATGCTGGCACAGTCCATAATTCTGCCGAACAAACCAACGGCAAACGTGGACTCAAAACACAGCGTGTCTGGTTGAGAGGCTTGCAATCCGGGCGTGATGCACTGATTCTGGATTTTGCTTTCGGAGATTCACTCTTTGAAACACATATGCTCCCCGGATGGGCAATTGAAGCGGAGATGAATTTCTATCCTTCACGCTATCCATTACGGGCATTTATTAACGAAAAATACAGTGATGTCTTTGAAGGCGAATTCATTGAGGGCGAAAATATTATCGAGAATATTGAAAATTACGCTCATGCGCTCTCTGAAAATCCCTGGATACAGCAGTTTCCCTTTGTGCTGGAAGATGTCATTCCGGTTAATTACGACAACAAGTGGATTTTGAGAGAAGTTGATGGCACATATTTGCCGATTGATGAGCAATTTGAGCATCGCTGGTCATTGTTAGCGCTCAGTGGCGGACATCCGATTCAGGTTGCCGGAGAGTGGAATGGTGCATCATTCTATCCGACAGGCGCAATGGTCAATCGTCGTTTTGTAGATTTTGAAGTTATCGGAAAATTATAATGGCAGGCACACTGCATTTAATTGCAGCAAACGGCACAGATAATTTAAGTGGTACGATCAATACGCGGGATGAAACACTCGATTATTTTCTCAATGAGATGCAAAACAGTGATGATGACCTTGCAGCGCGATTATTGAGGGGTGCAGGTCTGCTGACTTTACGGGAACAGGCTGGATACATCCCGTCAAATGACCCGCGTCCGATGGAAAAAACGATAAAGCCGGATGAATATCATCAACAGGAACATTATTCACCGGAAATTGTCGGTTTTTTGAGCAAAATCTATCAGGGAGAATATGCCGAATGCTACCCTGAATGGTTGCATTATGTCGCACTGGAAGAAGCCACGTTTCCTTATGAAGCATTGCCTCTGATGCTCACGCTGGCAACATGGTTTCCGATTACACAGGCACTCACAAAGCGGGTGATGGGGTCACGTGGACGCTGGCTCATTGATTATAGCGGGCACAGAGGCTGGTATTGGGCGAAGCATATCAAACCGGATAGAAAACCCCGGCTGAGCAAATACCGGAAATACGAAGGTCGCATCATCGTCAGGCTACAACAACTTGGATTCCGGCGTTTACCACTGGAAGTCAGTTATGAATTGCGCTTGATGACCTTTCCCTGGACAGAAGTATTCAGTCAGGGCATTGTCCGTACTATCAAGAATATGTTCGGTCGCCGCGATGCCATGACCTACGACGATTTAGCACGCCTTGCCGATACAGTCAAATGGTACATTCATCCTGATGTGCGGGAAAATCTGGTGACAGCATTCAGTAATTACAATCAACTGAATGAAACACAGGCAATCGCCCGTAATCTGGATGCGTTGCTCTCTTTCCGCTCGGCGATGTTAGATGCCTTCATGGGAGAATAGTCCGCATAATTCACCATATTTGTGTAGAAACAATATCAGAGTACGCACTGCTTACAAATTCATGATATGCTGAAACAGCGTCAATAGCGCGAGGATAAATATTCATGCAACTACCTGCGGAACTTGTTTCGCTGGCAGTCCGGGGAATTGACGGGCAAGCAACAATCAATCAACTCACGATAGAGAACACGCTACGTGATTGTGCTATTCATAGTTTACAACACCAGGCAGGTTTTATCCCGCAGCAGGATAACCATGCCCTTTATACTGCCTGTTCACACAACACAGGGCAACACATTAAGCCGGAAAGTCTAAAACACCTGAACATCATCTTAAATAGCTATCCCATGATGTTACAGGAATGGGTTCAAGCCATGTGTTCTGTTGAAAAAGCGATTCCCGATGAATATATCCCGTATTTTCTAACGCTTGGTTGTAATGACGCTCAATTGCGACCCTGGCTCAAACTCATCATGAGTGAAAGAGCACAATGGTTGATTGACCATCATGCCAATGAAAAATGGAACTGGTACGCCGGATGCGATACAGGCACGGTCGATGAATTGATTACAGCACAAAATAATGCAAATTGGAAAGTCGCACAAATCATTCATGAATCGCTTGCCAGAGAAACAATTGGCAATGGCTATCACCGGGGTCTGGCACAATTACAGGAATATCACCCGATGTGGCGACGACGGACTGCAAAATTGCTGATTGATGCGATATTTGTCTCAAATGTCACTGCCAGTTTTGATAGCAAGAGTCAGATGGTACAGGTCGCCCGTTTAGCCGCATATCAATTACCACTGAATTTTGCAGACGAATTTCTGGCGACTCTCAGAAGTGGACATGATGGCTGGAAAACTATCGCAGATGAAATCGAGGAAACATTTACGATGCGTCTCGATATGCTCAAGACGATATTGGAGGGCAATGAATGAAATTGCCGGAAGAACTCAAACGGGCAGGGGTGGTTGGCACAGGCACAGGAAATGCTGATGATGTCCTGCGTGATATTGCTATTTACAGTCTGCAACATCGTGCCGGATATATGCCCAAAATTCTGCCCGAATCTGCTTATATGCGTAAAATCAATGATGAGCGTCCGGTCACACCAACACAATCCACCTCGCAATTGTATCGCATGTTACTTGGCGATTTTCAGTTTGCGGGATGCTTGCCCGAGTGGTGTTTGCTGGTTGCCGAAAACGGGATGCGGATGCCCGGTGAACTGATCCCTTCAATGCTTGATAGTGATTTGATTTTCAGAGATTGGCAGGGGCTGATTCTGATGGCGATGGGGTCATATGCACGCTGGATTGTGGCACATGAAACCAACAAAATTCGCTGGAAATGGGTCAAAGAAACGCCGCCGCCACGTCTGGAGCATATTTACAAAGAAATCGACTCGCGTTCCAATAATTTTATTGCCAATTACGAGACAGCGCGGGATAAAGTTAATTTTCATCGTCAATTGGGTGGATTACGTTATTTCTGGAGTGACAAATTAGCTGAATATGCGCTCGACTATATTGATTTTGTGTTGCGGAATAAACCATTCGACCAATGGCGTATCGACATGGAACGCTTTACAGAATCATTCGCTTATTATGCGCCGCTCAAGTATCACCCGCCGTATAGTGAATATCTGAAAATCATCAATCGCAAATATAGCGGTGACTTTAATATCGACATGATTACTGGCTATCGCCGCAAATTACAGCATATCATCACAGAAGATGCCCGCAGGTTACAAAGTAAAGGTGGTGTCTAATGTCTATCTTTCCTGATGAACTTATCCGTATTGCCGCAACAGGGAGCAGTCCACGCACAAAAGCGACTGTCGAACAGAGTAAATTCCCGTTGCTGGAGAAATGGCAGCCGGAAGACGATCAACCGGAACGTGATCTACTGGTGAGCATTGCTGCCTACGGGTTACAACGTCAGGCAGGTTATGTACCGGAAGCACGTTTCGACAATCTGCCGCCAAAAGTCGAAATCACAGAAAATCATGCCTGTACGATTACTGCTCAACAGCACCTTAAATTGATGCTCAACCGGGTGCATGAAGAATTATTGCCGCACTGGATTGATGAAGTGCATAAACATGGTCAACACATTCCCTATGAGATGTTGCCCTCTGTGCTGGATTATGGCGCAAAGAAAAGTAATCATCATGATTTGCTGAAAAATGCCCTCGGTGGACGGGGACAATGGCTTGCTCAACAGGCGAAAAACACAGCATGGGAATGGATTTTGCAGGAAGATGAATTCCAGTTAGAGCATGAGAGTCATTATACCGCCTGGGAAAATCATTTCCGCCGGATGCGTCAACGTGACCCGGTTAAAGCACTGGATGTCCTGAGTCAGCATTGGTTAGGCTTAGACTCTTTGATGCGGATGGCGCTGTTACGGGCGATGTCTGATGGCTTAAACGAAAATGACGCCAATTTCCTGTGGACACTCTTTGAAGAAGAAACCACGCGCTTTACTGCCGCACGCTGGTTATTGCAAATTGAAGGCACAGAATTTTCGATACAGGCGCGTCATAATATCAGCAAATTGCTCTCGGTGATTAAAGAGGGAGAAGTCGAAGATTGGGTTGTCGATTTCACCTGGTCACATAGTTTTAACGGGCATCCGATGCAAACACGGCGTGAAGAAGCCACTGAACTCTGCAAAATCATGGGTTATGAATTCAACCCGGAACTCATGTTGATGCTGCTGCCACTGTCTTACTGGTACGAAACATACGACATCACACCGGAGCAACTGGTGATGGCAGCACAAAATAGCAGTCGCCCGAGCGTGTTTTATCGCATCTGGACAAATATGGCGATTCAAGAACCGGATTCTGATTTTCTATTTTCATTGGTGATGAATGTCGAGCGTCATGCCGGGCTATCACTGGTCAATCATCTGACGCAGGAGCAACTCATTCAAGCGGCGACACACTGGTTACAGAAAAAATCTATTTTCTCACTTCAGCATAATGCCGCAGCACTACTCAATGCGATTCAAGAAACCTGGAGCATCGACCTGGCAGAAACATTCCTTGATAGTCTGGAGCAGTGTTTCAGCCGGATTCCGCGCCCCTTATTAGATACCAACATGCGGCAAACACTCAAGCAATATGCGCGATTGCTGCCATTGGAAGTTGATAGCCGTTTTGAGAAAGTCCTGCACATCAATGAACGCGGCGACTTGAGCGAAGCTGAAACCGAACAACTCAACGGCATTATCGACATTGTGAAATTCCGCGCCGAAATGATTGAAGCGATTCAAGACGGTGCGCGCGACGATGATTGAAATTTTCCGGTTAAAGCGGGTTTGGTGCGCCAAACCCCTACCATAAATGTGTATTTGAACGTAGGGGCATGACGTGTCATGCCCGAAAATTGAAACTGGCAATATGTATCAACTAATTTGTCGATACCTTTAAACAGGAGACACAACAACGATGGTTAACATTTTACGGCAACATGCAGAAAACCAATTTGCTCACGAACTGGCAGCACTCAAAGAGATTGACGAGTATCAACGTCCGCCAAATTGGGTTTTATCGCCCTGGGCAGTAGCACGCTATGTTCTCGGTGGTAAATTGGAAAATGGCATCGAAATTGAACCCAAATATTATGGTGAACGTCGCCTGATTGAAATTGCAATTGCAACCCTGGCAACAGACCGCGCATTGTTGCTCATCGGTGTTCCGGGAACAGGTAAAACCTGGCTGAGTGAACATCTCGCGGCGGCAATTTCCGGTGATTCAACATTACTGATTCAAGGAACAGCAGGCACGCCGGAAGAAGCGATTCGCTATGGCTGGAATTATGCCCGTTTGCTTGCCGAAGGACCCACAGAAGGCGCACTGGTTGCAAGTCCTGTGATGGTTGCAATGGAACGGGGGCACATTACCCGCGTGGAAGAATTGACCCGTATCCCATCCGATGTACAGGATACGCTGATTACGATTCTATCTGAAAAAACATTGCCAATCCCTGAACTCAACAGTGAAGTTCAAGCACAAAAAGGCTTCAACGTGATTGCTACAGCTAATACCCGTGACAAAGGGGTGAACGAACTGTCGAGCGCCTTGAAACGCCGTTTTAATACAGTGCTCTTGCCATTACCGAAGCAAATCGAAGAAGAAATCGAAATTGTACGCAACCGTGTGGAAAGCCTCGGGCGTGCATTGGAATTACCCGCACAACCACCCGCACTGGAAGAAATCCGCCGCGTGGTCACAATTTTCCGTGAATTGCGGAATGGTATCACCGAAGATGGTCAGAAGAAAGTCAATGTGCCATCCTCAACACTCAGTACAGCCGAAGTGATTTCAGTGATGAATAGCGGGGTCGCACTCTCAGCACATTTCGGAAGTGGTACACTCGATGCACGCGATATTGCAGCCGGGATTGTCGGGGCAGTCGTCAAAGACCCTGTGCAGGATAAAAATGTCTGGCTGGAATACCTGGAAAATGTCGTCAAGAATCGTCAGGGCTGGTCAGATTTGTATGAAGCCTGCCGTGAAGTTTCAGGATAAGAAACCTCACCCCCGGTATCATATCGGGCGATTGAGACAATGATAAAAAAATCGGGAAACAAAACGCGGACACGATAATACAGCTTAAAAACTAAATATGGAATTTAGTGTAGGGGCGGGTCGCCGTGCCCGCCCGTTGCTCAATCGCGGGAGCGCACAGAGGCACTCCCCTACATTTGTCGTTTTTTGTACGACTTTTTAAAAATTTCCCCATATTTAATAGAATCCGCAGTATTGTAAATCTCCCGACTAAATTGATAGCAAATTAAACAGCCGATGAGGTTGATTTATGACAACACACATTTTTGGAATCCGACATCATGGACCGGGGTCATCACGGAGTGTGCTTCGTGCGCTATATGACCTCGTGCCAGATATTGTTTTAATCGAAGGACCACCCGATGCAGACGGGCTGATTCCGCTTTTCGGGCATGAGGATATGCGTGCCCCTGTCGCGATGCTGGTTTATGTGCCGGATGAGCCGAAATTTGCCGCGTATTATCCTTTTGCAGAATTCTCACCGGAGTATCAATCTATTCGCTTTGCATTGGAGAATGACATTCCGGTGCGTTTCATGGATTTGCCGCAACGTTACGTGATGCGAATGCGGAAAGACCAGTTTGAGGAAGCGAAAAAAGCTGCCGAAGAAGCACTCAAACAGGGTGAATCAGAAGAGGATATTGAAACACCTGCCGATGACATCACGCCGCCGAAAAGCAACGAAGAAGCCACTCAGGAACAGCAAATTCGCAGTGACCCGCTAGGAGAACTGGCAAAAGCTGCCGGCTATCAGGATGGGGAACGCTGGTGGGAACATTTTGTTGAAAATCGTGATAATGATGTCGATATTTTTCAGGCATTACTGGAAGCAATGACCGCGCTACGCGATGAAGGCATCATGAGCCATCATCCGATGGAAGAAAAACGTGAAGCCTACATGCGGCGTATCATCCGCGAAGCTGAAAAAGAAGGTTATCAGAAAATTGCGGTGGTTTGCGGGGCATGGCACGCACCTGCACTGGCAAATATGCCGACACAAAAACATGATAACGACATTCTCAAAGGCATGAAACGTATCAATGTTGATGCAACCTTTACGCCCTGGACACATAGTCGCCTGACGATGTGGTCGGGTTATGGTGCGGGAATCTGGTCACCGGGCTGGTATCACCATCGCTGGGAAAGTGAAAATCAGAATATTAGCATTAGCTGGATGTCCAAAGTCGCTAAATTACTGCGTGAGGAAGATTTAGATGCCTCTCCCGCACAGGTCATTGATGCCGTTCGTCTGGCTGAAACCATTGCCGCGATTCGTCAGCGTTCTGTGCCGGGATTGGAAGAATTCAACGAAGCATCGTTAACCGTTTTCTGTCACGGGAACACTGCGCCGCTACGTATCATCCACAATAAATTGATTGTTGGTGAGACGATGGGCGAAGTTCCTGACGGTACACCGATGATGCCACTACAGCGCGACTTCAAGCGTGAACAAAAACGCCTACGCCTCAAAGAAAAAGCAGAAAAAAGTGAACTCACACTCGATTTGCGCGAGACATTGCACCTCGAACGCAGTCACTTACTGCATCGTCTGACATTACTGGAAGTCCCCTGGGGTAAAAAAGTCGATGTTAGCAATTCTCATGGTACATTCAAAGAAATCTGGGAACTGGAATGGCAACCGGAATTAACAATCAAATTGATTGAGAAAAGTACCTGGGGCAACACTGTTTTCGATGCAGCGACCTCTTATGCTAAACATTCGGCAAAAGAGGTGAGCAATCTGCCACAATTGACGCAAATCGTGAATGATGTGCTGCTATCAGATTTGCCAGATGCGGTCTCTTATGTGGTGCATCGTCTCCAGGCAGAAGCGGCAGCAACAGGTGACATCAAGGAATTGATGGTCGCATTGCCTTCACTGGCTGACGTAATGACTTATGGCAATGTCCGTGAAACCGACGCTGAAATGGTTCGCACGGTGGTGGATGGCATGGTCACACGCACCTGTATTGGCTTGCCGGATGAATGCTCGATGCTGGATGATGATGCTGCGGAAGCGATGTTTAAGTCGATTTTACGTTTCAACAGTGCGATTTATCTCTTGAATCGTGACGAATACACCGAACGCTGGCAATCGGTACTCAAGGTGCTGATGGAACAACGCGGCGCACATGGCATGATTCGTGGACGTGCTTGCCGGATTTTGCTGGATGACAACATCATCGACACAGAAGAAGCCCGTCGTCAGATGCGTCTTGCAATGTCACTTGTTGGCGACCCGGCGGATTCAGCAGCATGGATAGAAGGTTTCTTGCATAATAGTGGTCTGATTCTGATTCACGATGAAGTGCTACTGAGTATCATAGACGAATGGGTAATCTCACTCGGAAATGAAAACTTTGAGAGTTTGCTGCCTCTGTTACGGCGCACATTCTCCAGCTTTGAAGACCCTGAACGTCGTCAAATCGGGCGTATCATTGCCGGACGCAATAAATCGGCTGACGATGATGAACTACCGATTGATGCAGACCGTGCCAATGCCATGATTCCTATTTTGTCGGAATTATTGGGTATCGAAATCGAACATTCTCAAAATTAGTGACGGGATAATTTTATGAGCGATGAACACAATATCGAACAAGAACCGGATGAGCGTTTACGTCGCTGGCGTTTGATTCTCGGTGGCGGTGCAGGCGAAGGCACAGGTTACAAGCTCAATGAACGTGATTCCCATATGGATGATGTCCTCACACAACTCTATGGCAAGAAAAAAGGGGCTGGCAGGGGACAGGGTGGTATAGGCAGTCGCTTCGGGTCACGTTTCGGGCAGGGTAGCCGATTTGGTAGTGGACGTGGAGGCTCACGTTTCGGAGGAGGTCAAGCTGGCGGACAATTCGGAGGGATGGGCGAATCAATGCCGGATGTTGCACGCTGGCTCGGCGATATTCGCAAATACTTCCCCTCAAGCGTGGTTCAAATCATGCAAAAAGATGCCATTGACCGCATTGGCTTACGTCAGATGCTGTCACAACCGGAAATCTTAGAAATGATTGAACCGGATGTCAATCTCGTCGGAACATTATTGACTCTGAAAGATGTGATTCCGACAGAAACCAAAGCAACCGCACGGATTATTGTGCGAAAAGTGGTTGAAGATTTAATGAAACGCCTGGAAAACCCGATGCGGGAAGCTATTCGCGGAGCATTAAATCGCGCCCTGAGAAATCGTCGTCCGAAACATAATGAGATCAACTGGTTACGCACGATTCATAGCAATCTCAAGCATTATCAGGAAGATTATAAGACTGTCATCCCCGAACAACTCATCGGCTACGGACGCAAACGTTCATCGGCACACGATGTCATCATCTGTATTGACCAATCCGGCTCAATGGCAAGTTCGATGGTCTATGCCAGTGTCTTCGGCGCAGTTATGGCATCTATCCCGGCACTGAAAACGCATATGGTCGTTTTTGATACGTCGGTTGTGGATTTAACACCCAATCTCAGTGACCCGGTCGATTTGCTCTTCGGGACAATGCTCGGCGGTGGTACGGACATCAATCAAGCACTCGGGTATTGCCGTAGTTTGATTACCCGTCCATCCGATACAACACTGGTACTCATCAGTGACCTGTTTGAGGGTGGCTGGCGTGAGCAGATGATGGTTAAAGCCAAACGCATCTCAGAATCCGGTGTGAATATGGTGGCATTACTGGCATTGAGCGATCAAGGCGCACCCTCTTACGACCATCGAACAGCAGCAGAATTCGGAGAAATGGGGATTCCGGCATTTGCCTGTACACCCGATTTATTCCCTGAATTGATGGCTGCAACGATGAATCGCCGTGATTTAGCGAGTTGGGCATCGCAGCACGGTATCAAACTTGCCAAAAGCAAAGAAGATATGGAACTCGACGACGAATGGTGATTGGATGGGGGCGATAATGCCCCCGTTTTTTATTCTGATCGCCAGATTTTGTTATCTTGAGTCATCAACGAATAGAGTTCGATGCGCCAGGGTGTCAACTTAAGTAAACCATAGCCCGCACTATCGACAGTGCCAAAAAATTGCGCTAACTCATAGCCAAGCGGAGGTGGTGTATTGGTGAACAAATCCCAGATACGTTGCTTTTCCGCCATATCATCGACCCATTCCGCTTTGCAATCAACATACACCGGATTAAGCGGGTCTTTCATATAGGTCAGCGAGATATAAGGATTCTCTGCCAGATGCTTACTCTTATGCGATTGACGACCTGTGGCAATCCAGCCTGTTTGACCCTCCCATATCGGATGCAAAACCCGTGAGCGTGGTCGATTTGCCCGGTTGATTGTCGTTACAGAACACCAGACATCATTATGAACCCGTTCGATAAATTCTTCCTGAATATCTGCGAAATTTGTCGTTTGCATTGTCTTTCCTTCAGTGTGAGTGTGTATCATCTATGCTATACGCACAGCTTAACATAAAGTTCAAAATTGTTCCCGTTGAAGGATAACAATCGGTATGTCTCGATCTGTCATCTGCTGATAGGTTTCGTATCCGGTAAATAATTCCAGAAACTCAGCCCATAAACGCGCCTTATCATCTGACCCGGCTACACAGGCTTTCACATCGAATTTTTCATCACGAATTTGAATTTTTGCAGATGAATTCGCCTGTAAGTTCAAAAACCATGCTGGATGATTATCACTACCTGCGTTAGATGCCATCACTGCCCATCCTTGACCATCTTCAACATAATAGAGTGGCGTACTGCGTTCGAGACCACTTTTGCGCCCGAGAGTCGTGAGTAACAGTGTCGGCGCACCGAAGTAACTCCCGATTTTGCCACCACTGATGCGATAGACAAATTGATGTACTGTCGATTGAATTTTCAACCATGTCCGATTCATCAGCCTAGCCTCAGCACACCGATTTGCGCCAGAAAACTGAGCCTATCATAGGCTTGCGTATGTCCACAGACTTTGCCGTCGTCATCAAAGTCATAGATGGTCATCCCGGAAATCGCGAAGGATTTGCCAGTTGCAGGTAAGTTGTCTAACTCACCCTCATGTGTACCGGACATCATCCAGAATGCGACGACACGATTTTCTTCTGCGACCATTTCTTGAATCGCAAAATTTAAGTCAGGGAAGGCATTGCGCGAATACATCACCCGCTTGATAAAAGTTTCTCTATCGAGGGTTTGTCCCTCCCATGCGTCGCCGGGGTCATGTTTTACAGTATATTGCTCGCTGACAAAATCGCCTATCTGACTGAAATCACCTTGATTCCAGATAATGTCCATGAATGATTGCAATTTCGATTTTAGATTATTCATTTTTGGTTTCTCACAGATTTATTCGTAGGGGCATACCGCCGGTATGCCCTTACATGACAATTATTATTGTGCGGAAAATGTGCGGAGCTTGCTATCCAGACGTTGCCATGCTTCTTTGTCAGCAGGCTGAACCCAGTTATAGCCGATACGCTCCCAATCCGCGTCATCAGGGTCAAGTCCGAGTGCTTCTATGTACTCTGCCTGACAGATGAAGTACTGATTCTTATACGGGAACAGATAGCCACCTGTTCGACCTAATTCGCTACTGGCAAGTTCATAGTCAGCGTGCCATTCAAGGAAAAATCCTGTACATTGTGGCTGATAATGCAGGGTAAAGTAAGTCGAATAGCGTTCGGCTAATTTTTCTTTGCGTTCGAGGTGATGTTTGAAATCTGCCCAGGAATCAAAATCATGTTCATGTGCAATCACAGATAGTGCATGTTTGAGTTTCACATGATCCGATTTTACAATTTCAATCGCAGATAGAGTCAACCATTGCGGCAATTCCTGAAAACGCAGAGCAGCATTCAAAGCAAGTTGCGTATCATCAGAACGCAGGTGTTTGAGCAAAATGGATGCTTGAGTTTTGTATTCCTCAAGCGCTGAATGAGGAAAATCAGTCATAGGGTACTCCTTCATGAGTTGCGCCCGTTTTTCCCGCGATTCAGGCATGAAAAAGTTCTATGGAATTGATTGCTGTGTTATATCGGCGGGTGACATCGTCTTTTGCGGGTCAAGGCATCCCGTGACTACCTGATGCAGAGCATATCACAGACTGTCATTTTTTGTCGAGACATAATTTTAGTTCAATTCAATTGTTTACCTGTTTTAACAGGTCAGAGTGGATGTTCCCTGTCAATTCCACTGCAAATAAACCTCTGGTACACTGTAACATAATGCTCTGTTTTGACGTAGAACATGTGAAATAGTCGCTACTGTTACAGGTAATTTTATGAATAAAGGCAATATACTCCTCATAGAAGATGATGAAGCAATCGCCGTCAGTTTACGCGATGGTCTGGTTCGCGAAGGCTATCAGGTATCATGGCAGGACACAGGTGAAGCAGGCATCGACTTTGCACAGAAACACGGCGTGCAACTGGTGATACTCGATGTGCGTTTGCCGGACGGCTCAGGATTTGATTTTTGCCGGAGAATGCGTCAAATCGGTTTGCATCAGCCAATTATCATGCTCACTGTGCAGAGCGAAGAAGTCGATAAAGTGCTCGGCTTAGAGATGGGCGCAGATGATTATATGACCAAGCCCTTTAGCTTCCGGGAATTGCTCTCCAGGGTAAAAGCACAGTTCCGGCGGGCATATGGTGAATTTTCTGCATCAGAAGCTAATTCGCTCTATGTGGCAGATTTAGTGATTGACCGCAACCGGGCACAGGTTATGCGCGGCGATGAAATTGTCAATCTCACTCCGACTGAATTTCGTATTCTGGTCTTTCTGGCACAAAATCCGAATCAGGTACTCTCACGCGCTCAAATTATGGATGCTGTCTGGGGATATGACCTGACGCCGGAAAGCGAACGGGCGATTAACAGTCATATCCGGCGCTTACGGGAGAAAATCGAAATTGAACCGGGCAATCCACAGATTATCATCACGGTACTCGGAGCAGGCTATCGCTTGCATCCTTAAAAAACACCACGAAGGCACAAAGAACACGAAGGTTTTACTTTGTAACCCCATATTGTGAAACCACAATATCATCTTTACATGTCGCCAATATACTCCCATTATGATAGTGATCGTTAGTTACTCTTAATATCGGGAGAGCTTATATGAAGCAACAATGGTTCTGGTTATTTTTTGCTGGTTTGTCGGCGTTAATAGGGGTGTCGGTGAGTCAGGTACAGGCGCAGGAGCAATATGTCACAATTGCACTGCCAACTTTCGCAGAGGCACTGGTTGATGAAGCAGTCGTCGATGATTTCGAAGCACTGTACGGGGTACAGGTCGAATTCATCTATGATTTTAATCCACCGTCAGCGAGTTCTGCACCACAAAACGTCGATGCAATTGAAGATTACGTTGAAACAGTTGAAGATTACATGTCGGCTGCCGATGTGATTATTGTCGATACATTTCTCAATCCTGAAATTACACGCGCCGGATATGCTCTGGATTTAGCACCGCTTGTCAGTGCCGATAGCGCGATGAATCCCAATGATTTTTATACTGCTGCATGGAATTCCTTCATGTGGGATGCTGGCATGTGGGCTGTGCCGATTGCATCCGAGCCAATATTAATTGATTACAATATCGAAGCCTTTGATGCGGCCGGACTGAGCTATCCCAACGAGAGTTGGACAATAGATGACTTCGCTTTTGCTGCCCGTGAATTAACGCAATACGATGAAAATGGTGAGGTATCACTCCCTGGTATGTTACTGAGCGCGACAGAAGTGACCGTGCTGCTGCGTGCTATCATCGACACAGGGTTTTATGACCCGCTAGCCTTCCCTGAAACACCTTATTTCAACAATCCACAACTGGCTGATGCTCTTGATATTTGGACAGAATTATTAGCCGATGGTGTTGTGCGTGTCGGTGGTGGTGATGGTTTCGGCAACCTGTCAGATGATATTGGTATTCAGATGGGCAGTGGTGGTGATTTTACAGTCAGTTTTGTCGATGATGAAGGCAATGAAACTGTTGGTGGCACAACGATAGAAGACGACGCACCCGAACGCGGTCTTGCTTAATTACCCGGTGGCAATACGATTGTCCTCACAACAGGTCTTTCAATTAGTTCCGGTACAACGATTCCTGATATGGCTTACAATCTGGTGCGCTTTCTCAGTGAATCACAGACATTTGCTGACCTCGTGATTGGTAGTGAACCCGCACGGCGTCAATATTTCACCGAATCCGCAGAAGGTGGCTCACTGGTTTTCGATTTTGGTAGCAATCGTACCGAAGCAGAACTGGCACTCATCAATGATGTGATGGACAATGGCTTGCCAACTGCCGAACTCCGTTTCTCGCAATATCTTAATGCGGCTTTAACAGATGTTCAAACAGGCGTAAATGACTCTGTATCGGCTCTTCAAGAAGCTGAACTCGATGCACTGGAAACTGTTCAGGCAATGGATGACCTGGAAATCAACATCACCGTTACGTCAGGCATTCCGGTTCAAGTTGGCGAAGGACAGGTTGCCATCGAATTCGGTATTCAGAGTTTCGTGACACCCTTACCGAATGAAGCTGAATGGGATGAAGCAATTGCAGAATTCGTTGCCAGTGACCCGCAGGTAGGTGCTGTTGATCTTGACCTGATTAACATCGCGACCAGTTTACTCGGTGGCAATACGGAAACTTATGATTGCACCTATTACCCGAACACACTGTTCATCAATATTGACACGGAATTGCTCTTAGCAGTTGACCCGCTTCTGTTCTCCGACCCGAATTACAATGTTGGTGATTTGCCATTCGGTGCGCTGGAGATGGTTCAGGTCAATGGATTCAGCTATGGATTGCCAATCACGATTCAGCCTCAATTGCTGCAATATAATCCTGAAACATTCCAGTTAGCTGGCATTCCCGAACCCATCGGCGGCTGGACAATCAGTGAATTTGGTGACGCGCTGGCAGCACTCGACGGGGTTTTGGATGAAGAAACAGCCCCATTTGAATCACCCGGCTTTGATAATACCTATCTGTTGATGCTGGTTGCGGCACAGGGTGGCTTACCGATTGATACCCGTACATCACCACCGACCATCAATTTCACCTCACCGGAAACAATCGCAGCAACAGAAACCGTGCTGGAATGGTATGATGCCGGATATATCGTGCAGCTTGACCCCGAACAAGCCGAAGGTTTTGATCTGGAAGGTACAGATGGCTCTCCGATAGCGCCGACATTTTTCGCGGGATTCAGCAATCCTGATTTGAGCTTCACAACCTTCCCGACAGGCACAGGCTACACACCGCTTTCCTTCGATGTTGGTGCTGGCTATATCAGCATTGATAGCGATGTGCCGGAAGCCTGTTTCCGATGGTTGAGCTTCATCTCGCGTCAACCGCAATTGTTCCCCGGAGCAATGCCCGCACAAATTTCCTTGCTGGATACACCGGAAGTTCAGAACTCACTGAGTCAGGATGCGATTGAAGCCTATCGCACCATCGCGAACCAGATGGCTGCACCGGATGTAGTCAATTTCAATGCAACCGATCCCTTCCTGAGTACATGGCTAACCCGTGCGATTGATGCTGTGATTAACGAAGATGCTGACCTGGTCACAGAATTAGAAGATGCACAGCTATATACGCAGGACTACATCAACTGTACCGGAGGCGTTGAACTGGAAGTGAGTATCGAACTATTGCAGCGCCTGACTGAATGTGTTGAGCAAATTGATAGCGCGATTATCGAATAGGAATTAACACAGGACAGTGTTCAACATAGATTCAAATGTTCCCGGACGGCATCCATGCCGTCCCTACAAATAGTAGATCAGATGTAGGGACACGATGTATCGTGTCCGGGATAAAAGATTGGAATCTCTATGATCCTGTCCTGAAATGTACATTTTTCAGGAAACAAATCATGAAACAAGAACCATCCCGGCGCAGTCGCAATCCACTCAAATCAATGACCTATCGCTTGCCAGCAACTTATGCTGTTATTGCGATGATGGTGGTATTGGCGTTGGGATTGGTACTCTACCTGACATTGCGCCTGTATTATTCGATACAGGAACGACAATATCTGGAAGCCAACGCTGTTTCGATGACTCAAGTTTTGTCGCAACTGCTGCCCCCGGATAACCCGGAACAATTGCAAACCCAGGTACACTTTTTCTCCTTCATTGCTCGCACACGGGTAGAAGTAATTGATTTAGAGGGCAATGTGATCGCGTCGGGTAACACCTTTGATGAAGACCCCTTATTCCGGCAAGGAAGTAATCGAAGCCGGGGATTTTTCGTTAGCTCAGATACAGTTGAAGGCGATCTTGTCTTTGATTATCTGTTGATTTCACCGGAATATCGCAATGACATGACGGTAGAGTATGATGGCGAAGGCATTCGTTTATTGCCACCCGACCTGCAATCATCCGGTTCAACAGGCAGACGGCGCATATATTGTCCTGAATGGATGGAATTCGCCCTGAGTTCAAATGCCTGTTTTTTCATGGAAACGCTGATGACCTTTGTGTCTAGCTCATTCAATGATAACGTCCTCGTGACAGCCAGCGCTATTCCACTAGATTTTACCGATGGGGCAGGCGCATCAAACATGAGCATCATCGTCCCGGCATTCAATCCCGATGAGAGTCCTATCCAGAGGGCATTGGACAGGTATCAACAAAATTCAAACGTAATCTACTCCACAGCGATAGTAGATAGTGATGGTAATCGCATCGCTACATTACGTCTGAGTGATGGACCCGCTTATGGCAGGCAGATTGTCGAAGGCGTGATGTATGGTTGGCTTCTTGCAAGTAGTGTGAGTGTCGGGCTGGCGGTTGTTCTCGGGTGGTTTGCGAGTCAGGATGTCGTGATTCCCTTACGACGACTCTCAAAAACAACGCAACAAATGGCAACAGGAGATTTAAGTGCGCGGGTAAACATTCCGCGAGAGGATGAATTTGGCAATCTCGGGAATTCATTCAATAACATGGCAACCCGCATCGAAGAGACAGTCAATACTTTACGCCACTTTATGAGTGATGCCGCTCACGAAATCAACACACCGATAACCGCTTTACGCACGAATTTGGAACTGATTCAACCTGTAGAGGGTATAGAGAATGTAGAACGCGCACTTTCTCAGGTTAAGCGCCTTGAGAATTTGACGAAAAATCTACTGCACTTATCCAGGTTAGAGTCAGATGTAGACAGCGCATCCGTTGATATAGTAGACGCAGGTGCGGTAATGCAATCTGTTGCCCAGTTTCATGCGTCCCGCGCAGAACAGGCAGGTATCAATTTATCGCTTGATTTGCCGGAAACAGCATTGACCATCCGTGCCAATGAAGAACAACTGCAACAGGCACTAACCAATTTATTGAGCAACGCCATCAAATTCACAGCAATGGATGGTGAAATCCAATTATCGGTGCAGGGAATTGACAGTTATGTGCGTTTTACCATTGATGACACAGGTATCGGCATTCCCGCAGCAGATTTACCCTTCCTGTTCAATCGCTTTCATCGTGGACGCAATGCGGCACGTTATGAAGGCAATGGGCTGGGACTGGCAATCGTTAAAGCAATTGTCACACGCTACGGCGGAATCGTCAGCGCAGAAAATACTGCTCACGGGGCACGTTTTTCCTTAACGTTTCCTCTAGCAACAGGGGTAGTTAGCTGATAATTATGAAGTTTGTATTAAGTTTAGTTGACGATTGCTATACGTTTAATCTATTTTGTAACACTAATGAGGGAATGCCCGTATAAATGTGTATAGGGAAACAACACATATTCACACAATTTATTAGGAGCATCTCCATGCAACTCTCGAAGAGTCGTATCTTGCTATTTGGCATCATGCTAATGGTTGCCGGTAGTCTCTTGCTTGTTCCGATTTTCGCCCAGGGGAATACAACCGTTATCACGATTGGTGTTCAATCATGGCAACGGGATTTTCTTGATGACGAAGCCTTTGAAGATTTTGAAGCTGAACACCCCGGCGTTGATGTCGTTATCGTTGTGATTGATGATGATACCCGTTTCTTTGCAACACCACAGGAAGCTGATGAGGTTGCTGAGTATATGACCAATGTGAACGCTCTTGCCGCCGAAGCTGATTTGCTACCACTTGATCTTTTTAGCGGCGTTCGTCTCAGCACACGGGCAGGGATGTATCTGGATATTAACCCGCTCATGAATGCTGATGCCAATGCCAATACAGAAGATTTTTATCCGGCGATGTTGCAATCCGTGCAGTGGGATGGCGCAACCTGGGGCTTACCGATGTCCGGTAGTGTCCAGCTTGTAATTTACAATCAGACTGCTTTTGATGAAGCCGGACTTGGTTATCCTGATAGTTCATGGACACTGGATAATTTCATTAATGCAGGGGAAGTTCTCTCTGAATTTGATGAAGAAGGCAACCTGACTGTACCGGGTTTCTTCGGTTTTGATACAGGATTGTTGTTCGCATCTGTACTGGATAACGATCTCAGTGACCCGGCGAGTTTCCCATCATTACCCTCCCTCGTTACACCACAAACGATACAGATGGTAGAACAATGGGCAGCGTTTGACGCAGAATATTCACCTGATTTTTCACAGGGATTCAATTTTGACTTTAACGCAATCCCCCTCACAATCGACACTACCTTCCGTTTGAATGATGACTTTAACATCGGTGGTCCCGACGATGCCAATTTCCAGGGTACGATGTTACCGGGGAATCGTGCTGGCTTGCAGGTTCAGGCATATGGTATCAGCGCCGGAACAAACAATCCGCAACTGGCATATGAATTATTGCAATACATGACTCAAACACCAGAAATTGCTTTTTCTTTCTTTGGAGATAGTCCCGCACGTCAGAGTTTGTTGACTGCTGATACAAGTGATTTGCCTATTTTCCGACCTGAAAATCCTGAAGAATTGCAAGCACTGATTGATGAAGCTTTGCTCAACGCGATTCCACAGAGTCAACTTGAATTTGTGCGTTATCTCTCGTTTGCTAGTTCACAGGTCAATAGCGAAGAAGAACCTGTTGATGCAGAAACAGCCTTACAGAATTTCCAGGAGCAGCTAACAGAGGTCTACCTTGCTGTTGGCGAACAGGCAAACACCAATGTCATTGAAGTCGCGACACCTGTTCCAACGCCTGTCCTGCAATCCGGTCAAGTCGCACTGAATTTCGGGGTCGAATCATTCTTCGGACCGGGTTCAGGTGATAATCTCTGGCAGGAAGCGATTGATGAGTTTGTCGCTCAAGACCCGCAGGTTGGACAGATTCTGGTCGATACAGGATTCTTTAGTCTGGATGAACGTATTGAAGAACAGGATTGTTTCTATCTGGCATCCAACGCGGTGACGACTGCTGATTTAAGCCTGTTGTTCACGGTTGACCCCTTCCTGACAACCGATGCCAACCTTGATATGAGCAATTTCGTCAACGGCACAATCGACCAGATTACCCGCGATGGGGCAATGTGGGCTGTTCCGCTTTCGATCACGCCCAATGTCATGTGGTATAACCCGGAAATTTTTGCAGAAGCAGGATTACCTGAACCAACAAATGGCTGGACAATCACTGAATTTGTTGATGCTTTGATTGCACTGGATGCTGTAACCGAAGGCGCACCCTATAGCAGTGAATCATTCGGTTCAACCTATCTCTATCAGTTGATTGCAGCTTATGGTGGCACGCCGATTGATTACTCGACTGTACCCTATACCATCAATATCACTGATCCGACCAATATCGAAGCCATTCGCCAGGTCTTGAGCCTTGCACAGAATGAACTGATAAATTATCAGGAACTCGGTAATTTTGGTGGCGGCGGATTCTTTGGTGGCAACCGTGCTTTAACCGACGCAACCTTGCTCCCGAATGATTTCCGTATTCAAAACCGCAACAACGGCGCGACGGAATATCAAAAAGCAGTGATGTTCCCGCGTGGGGCAAACACCATTCCACTATCCTATGATCTGGGTGTTGGCATGATTAGCTCAAATACACCTGCACCGGATGCTTGCTATCGCTGGTTGAGTTTCTTATCGCGCCGGAGTGAATTGCTAACCGGTATGCCCGCACAGGTCGATATGTTTGATTTAGCTGTCGAGAATATCACCGATGGCGATGATATTGCTGCTCTATATCAGGCATTCAATGAAGCACTGGCAAGTCCTGAAGTTGTAGTGATTCCGGGTTTATTCTCGGGCAGTTCGTCCGACCCTGCGACCAGTACAGCTAATTTCCTGAGAGAAAATTGGATTAACCTTGCCTTTGATAACATCGTTCTCAATGATGTTGATGTTGAAATAGCACTTGAAGATGCACAGCAATACATCAACGACTACGATCAATGTTCCGCCGGGATTGAACCACCGGACCAGCCATTAGCAGAATTAAGCGATGAAGAATCTCAGGATTACTTCATACAATTCTTGCAATGTGCGGTGGATGTTGACCCATCATTGGAAGACCAGTTCGGTCCTGTTCTGGAAACGGATGAAGATGAGTAAGTTTTCGTATACACTGTAATAGGGTGATTTGTATTTTATTGGTGACGGTTGAGATATATCTCAACCCTACGAAATCCTGGCAAACAGGAAATTTTTGTAGGGATGGCATACATGCCATCCGTCATCTTGAACAAAACATCCTATTCGCAAACAAGAAGTTCTGGTAGATAACCTATGTTTCGCATAATTGACATCATTGCCTTTTCTCTGGAACGTATCCGTCAGCATCTCTTGCTGGTGTTCTGGGTACTGCTGGGGATAACCATCGCAGTCACGCTATCACTGAGTCTACCGCTTTATGTAGATTCGGTTTATACAGGTATCTTAGAATCCCGCCTTGATGACCCGCCCTATGGTTATCGTTTCCGCTATATCGGCGCATATAACGTCAATATCAATGAAGCCGATGCAACTACAGCCTTTGCAGCAGTAGAAAATCAATTTGTGGAGACGATCGGTTTACCTGTCGAAGAACTGACTCGCTATGTTAGCGGAGGCAGCATCTGGTCAACACGCCTCAGCGAGAGCAATATTCCTCTGGGAACATTTGGTTTGAGCAGTCTTTCCGGCGCAGATGACCGTTTTATCATCAGCGTTGGTGAATATCCTGCTGAACCGGATGAGGATGGGCGCATTCCGGTGTTGATGTCTGAAAATATGCTTTTTGAAAATGGTGTTCAGGTCGGCGATCAAATTACGCTCCAACGTCAGGGCGCACAACCTGTCGAAGCCTATGTAGCAGCAATGTGGCGACCTGCTAACGAAGATGACCCGCGCTGGATTTTCCCGCCGCGTTCCTTCGAGCAAAAAATATTAGTAGACGAAGAAACGCTATTCAGCTTGATTGCTGATATAGAAAACCCGATTGATGAACTTGCCTGGTTACTGATTTTTGATGGGAGTGAGGTTCGTACCTCGGAAATTGATAGTCTGCTGGCATCCAGCACTGCCGGGCAACGTGCGATTGACCGCGCATTACCCGGCACAACATTAGACGCCTCGCCGGATGCCGGATTAGAAGAATTTAACGCCGAAGTCGATGCGCTCACACAACAATTATTCATTATCGTTTTACCTGTCGGTGGACTGGTTCTCTATTTTATTTCGCTGGTAGCCGGATTACTGGTTACACGGCAACAGGCAGAAGATGTCAAACTCCGCAGTCGTGGTATGAGCCGGAGCGGGATTCTCACGATTCATGTTTTGATGTGGGGATTCATTGTCGGGACAGCCCTCGCGATTTCAATTGTACTGGGTCCCTTGCTGGTACAACTTATCGGACAAACTGCCTCATTCCTTGATTTCACAGGCGTAAGTTCTGTTGAAGAGGTCGTTCTCACCACAGAAGCCCTCACGATTGCCACCGCAGCCGGATTGATTGCTGCCAGCAGTGGTTTATTCTTAGCATGGCGTATCACACAGCAAAATATCAACAGCCTGAAACGGGTCAGCCGTACATCCACCAGAGCATGGTGGCAACGCACCTATCTGGATTTCATCGTGATTGGCTTGAGTGCCTATGCGCTCTATACCTTGTTCACACAGGAAGGCGTTGATGTCGCGGAATCGCCTTTTGCCAATCCTTTGACATTCGTTGCACCGACACTCTTTGCACTCGGTTTAACGCTCTTATTCCTGCGATTATTACCGATTGTGCTGACGATTCTCGCTAATATTATCGGCGTAACCAGCAATATTCCGCTATTGATGGCGCTACGCGAATTAACCCGCAATATCGGGCGTTATCGTGGCACACTCATCATGACCGCATTCACATTAAGTCTGGTTGGTTTTACTGCGTCGATGGCAAGCACTTTAGATCGCAGTTTACTGGATGTCGTGCGCTACGAAGTCGGTGCCGAGATGGTGATTGTCACTGTGCCGGATGCTCAAACCGAACAATCTCAAGATTCAACCACAGGTGAAACCAGCGAAGAAGTCACCGGATTTAATGCACCGCCTGTCGGACAATTACTTGAACTCGATGAAATTGAGTATTTATCACGTTTCGGGACATATGATGCCCGCCTCAATGTGACCGGACAACGTCTGACCGGGTTAGCCATCGGCATAGACCGTGAAGGCTTAGGTGGTGTGACCTTCATGCGCGATGATTTCAGTGATGAGCCGCTCGGCAATATGCTGAATTTACTGGCACAAAATCGTACAGGCATCATTATTAGCCAGCAAACCGCCGAAGAATACGGCATCGCTATCGGACAGGAAGTCCGTTATCAGGTACAGGCACTTGGCGAATGGCAGAGTGAAATCCGGGCAACAGTTGTCGGCTATATTGAATATTTCCCGACAATCGACCCGTCTGACTATCAATTTTTCCTGCTGACAAGCATTCAGCCTATTTTTGAAGTATCCGGGACACCCTTACCATTCAATGTCTGGTTAAAACTGGCGGATGGCGTGACGATTGCAGAAGCTCAGGCAGCTATCACAGAAATCGAATTCCCTGTGCTGCGTTATCGTGAACCGGAAACACTGTTGATACAGGCTCAGGCAGAACCCGCCCGGCGTGGTGTACTTGGATTTTTGTCAGTGGGATTTGTGGCTTCGATTGTCCTGACACTCATCGGCGCAGTCATTCAGAGTACTGCCTCATTTAGCGCACAATCCTCACAGTTAGGCTCATTGCGTGCGATGGGTATGAGTGGATTTTCTCTGCGAATCTATATTCTGGTGCTGCAAGGCTTAATTGCTGTTAGCGGTGTCGGAAGCGGCACACTCATTGGCACAGGAACAACCTTACTCTTCCTGCCATTGCTTGATTTCAGTGGTGGATTGCCACCCTATATCGTGCGTGTGGCATGGGATGAAATTGCCCTCGTGTACATCGTTTTCGGCACGGTGCTGTTATTGGTCGCACTCTTCCTATCATTGATACTCAGCCGCCAGCAACTCTCACGGGTGGTCAAACTGGGGAATATATAAAGTAAGCCTCTTTTCTGAATCTTTTTGTAAGGGCGCAGTATACTGCGCCCCTACGATAAAACGGAAGCGAGATGACGAAGTAATTTATCGGGAAATACTGGAGCAAAATTCTACTATGAAACAATTTATCGGGCTTTGTATCATCGCACTCACACTTGTTGCCTGTAACCCTGTGGATGTACAGGAAGGTCAGGCACAGGATGCAGTAGCCACACAAACACCGATTCCAACCGCAGCAGCCGCACAGCGCACGACATTTACAGTAGCGCGGGGCGATGTGCTGGATGAATATACATTCAGAGGACGCTGGTTGCCGCGTGATCAGATTCAACTCTCATTTGAAGTCGCTGGCAATGTTCGCAGTGTCGATATTCAACGTGGGGACTCAGTGGTTGCCGGGCAGATTCTGGCAGATTTACAGATTGATGACCTTGAAGCCACGCTTGATACACAATTACTGGATTTAGCGGCTGCCGAACGCGATTTAGCTGATAGCGGGGATAGTAGTGGTAGCAGTGTAGTTGATGCTCAATTCGCGCTTGCTAACGCCAATCTCTCTCTGGATAGTAATGTTGCGGGTTATCCCTGGACAAATGTTGCCAATGCACAGACAAGTTTAGCAGATGCAGAACGGGAACTTGCCAACGCACAACGCGACTATGACGATGCTGTCAGTCGCCCGGATACAGACGCTTCAACAGTCGATTCAGCATATGAACGTTTACAGGATGCACAGGATGGTGTTGACCAGGCACAGCGCTCACTATATGACGCTCAGGTCAGCTACTATCAATATGACATCAGCGTGCAACAACAGGAAAACAGTGTTTTACAGGCAGAGCTCGACCTCGAAGACGCGACAACAGGTGGCGGCAATCCTGATTTAGTCGATGCTGTTGTCCGCGCCCAACTCGCTGTAGACCGCACACAGGAACAAATCGCCCAATCAACTTTGATCGCACCGTTAGATGGTGTGGTCTTAGAAGTCACAATTCAGCCGGGTGATGGCGTTGAGGCTTATGTTGGTGTAATCACGATTGCACTGCCCGAGCCTCTGGAAATCATTGCTAATCTATCCTTCAATGACACACAATTTTTGCAAATAGGACAACTCGGCACATGTCAGGAAGCCAATAACGATGACCTGATTGTGGAATGTGTCATTCGCTCAATTCCATTGACCAGTAGTGAAGTTGACCAGACAACACGGGTTGCTGCATCATTGCCCGAATTACAATCCGGCGCACTAATTGATGTCACCATGATTCTTGATGAAAGCATCGACACACTCTGGTTGCCACCACAGGCAATTAATGAATTTGGCAATCGAACCTTCGTTGTCTTACAAACGCCGGAAGGGGAGCGCGTTCGCGATGTGACTCTCGGCTTGCAGACCGATGAACGGGTCGAAATTACAGAAGGTGTCGAAGAAGGCGACATCGTGGTTCAACAATAGGAAAACATCATGCCATTTATTGAATGTAAACAGGTCGTGAAAGCCTACAAAGTCGATGACCATGAAATCGTTGCTCTCAGAGGGATTGATTTCAAAATGGAAAAAGGCGAAATGGTCGCCATTATTGGTCCGAGTGGCGCAGGAAAAAGCTCTCTGCTCAATCTGCTTGGTGGATTGGATACACCGACAGCCGGAAGCCTTCTCGTTGATGGAGAAGTATTGCTGGATTTAAAGGGACGTGCTTTAGCAAAATATCGTTTGCAGCATGTTGGCTTTGTCTGGCAGGAAGTCGAACGGAATTTGCTCTTTCATCGAACGGCGCTGAAAAATGTCACCCTGCCGATGATGCTGGATGGTGTTTCGCCCTTTAAACGTCGTAAACAGGCGAAAGAACTGTTGTCGGCAGTTGGACTGGATGAACATATCAACAAAAAACCGACGCAACTTTCCGGCGGACAGCAGCAACGTGTGGCGATTGCGACCGCACTTGCCAATCAACCGAAATTATTGCTTGCTGACGAACCAACCGGCGCACTCGATAGAGCCACAGCAACCGCCGTGATGGAATTGCTGATGGATTTACGTGAGCGTTACGGTTTGACTGTCTTGATGGTCACGCATGATATGGGTGTCGCGAAATATGCCGACCGTATTTTAACCTTACGCGATGGCGCACTCGGTCAGGATATGTCCGAACAGGCACAGCCCGAACTCGATGAAGATGGTCGGATTCAATTGCCACAGAATGCCCGTCCTGCACTGAATGGCGCGGCGAGAATTGCTATCGAAGTGCGCCCGGAAGGTATTTTACTGCGTCCCGAAGCCGAAGACGCTGATGACACCGATGCGCTGTTAGCAGGGATGTTGCCACAGGATAAACCGCCTGAAAAACGCAATATTTTCACCCGTCTCGGACGTTTATTCGGCAAGAAACCTGAAGAAGAGGACAAAGCCTCATGAGTACACCACAACGTTTATACAATGGCACACTGGTTGAGGTTGAAAATTTACAACGTAGTTTCGGACAGGGCAAAAGCAAAGTCGATGTACTGCGCGGGATTGATTTGAATGTCGAAGCCGGGGAACTGGTTGCGCTCTTTGGTCCCTCCGGTAGTGGTAAAACGACGCTGCTCAATCTCATTGGTGCGCTGGATGAACCAACAGACGGTGAAGTCCGTATCATGGGTGATAATCTCAACAAAATGCGTTCCGGCAAAAAAGAGAAAATGCGCCGCAAGAAATTTGGATTCATCTTCCAGACCTATACCCTGATGCCAACCTACACCGCCGCAGAAAATATCGACCTAGTGTTGCGTTTGCCGGATCTCAATATTTTTGAACGCCGCAAACGGATTAAGAGTGCACTGGAAGCTGTCGGACTCACCGCATGGTCAGATCATTTACCGGGACAACTTTCCGGTGGTCAACGTCAACGTGTGGCGATTGCCCGTGCATTAGCATTGCGTCCGGCAATTGTCCTCGCAGATGAGCCTACAAGTGGTCTGGATACACGCACCGCACGCCGCGCTTTATCACTCTTACGGGGTATCGGTGAAGCACAGGGAACAGCATTTTTGATTGTCTCGCACGATGCAGCCGTACAGGAGTATGTTGACCGTGCGTTCGATTTACAGGATGGAAAATTAGTCGCCCGAACAATGGAGCCTGCATAATGTTAAAACGTTTACCGGGATGGTACTGGACAATTTTATTGAGTTTTTTTGCGCTGGGAATCGGATTACTAGCACCAACGCTACTACCAAACGGTGCAAATGATACACCACCCGAGCAAATCATCGCCCAGGCAGCAACCGCAACTGAAACGCTGCTACCATCAACACCTTTATCGTCACCGACACCGCGCAGCACACTCCGTCCTGCGCCGACAATTGAACCACCAACACCTACATTGTTTCCAACAGATGAACCAACCGCGACAGCTACTCAACCGATTGTGGTCAATGTGACGGTAGAAGGGCTCCAGGGCTTGCCATCACCAACTGTTCCGCCGGATGAATCCTGTGAAGTACGTTCGGATTGGACACTGACTTACGAAGTTCAACTCAATGAAACACTGACCATGATTGCTGACCGTTTCGGGACAAATATCTATCAACTGGCAGAGGGCAATTGTCTCGAAGATGCCAACGTGATTACTGCCGGACAGCGTTTGCAAGTTCCGGGCGATTCGATGCCGGTACAGCCAGCAGTCGTCTGTGAAGAATTCATACTATTACAACCGATTGATGACGCGTATGATGTTCCGTCAACAGGCACGATTACCTTTAACTGGCGGGGACCCCGCGCACCACGCAATCTGATACGTGTCTATGCGCCGGATTATGATTTCGATGAAGAACCCGATCCCGATGAATGGTTCGATTACACCTTCGATTTGCGTCAGAATCACACCGTTGATCTGCTTGAGTTTGAAGCAGGTGGCACATGGTTCTGGCAGGTGATTCCGCTTGATTCGAACTTCGTACAGGTTTGCCCCGGAAGCCCGATCTGGACATTCAATAAAAACCCGCTCAACGAAGAAGAATAATCTATTTCATGGGGCACACCAACGATGTGCCCCTACAAAATAAATCATTACCCGTTCAACGTCCACAGATAGGCAATGATGTCGTAGATTTCTTCTTCGGAATAGATGTCTGTCCAATTTTCTGGCATTAAATCGGCACTGAATGTATCCACAACATAGTCATCAGGATTCGTAATTGCGGTGTAAATGTATTCTGCTGCATCCTGACCCTCGACACGGGTTTCACCTCGCACACTCACATTGAGCAGACCGGGTCCGATGAGCATATTTTCTGTATCGACAAAATGGCAGGTTGAGCAAGCAAATCCGGCTTCCTGCTGGAACGTCGTAAATAAGACTTCTCCGTTGGCGGCATCGGCTGATTGTACCCGCGTTAAGTGTTCAGACTGGCTGCCTTCCGCTATTTGAGTCACCTGTGCATCATTAGTTGCCATTAGAGCAATTTCGGCGCTGGCACGCGCTTCGGCTGCAATATCCGAGCTATCGTAGACAGGCAGAGCAGCCGGGGTACAGGCAACTGCTACGAAAATAATTATCAATACACTGATTCCAAATGTACTTCGCATTAGACAAACCCCTTCAACAGATAAATAAAGTCGTAATAAATTCAGGATAGCCAAAATGAATTCCGGCTTCTGTTGTCATGGCAACAGCGCGGCGAATTGCAATCTCTTAAAGTGAGGGCATCGTAAATTTTATTGATGTTTTAAAGGGGTTTTACCATGTCAAACAAATGGACACGTCGTAAATTTTTGAAATCACTTGGAGCAGGAACAGGAGCAGCACTCTTAGCCAATATGGGCTTGCCCGCCGCATTCGCTCAGGATTCAAAGTTCCTGAACGATATTCAACAATCCACATCAGGACGCGCTCTAACAGGCGATGTTGAATTGCTCTGCGGGGATGTCATTGGCTTCCAGCTTAAAGGAGGATGGGAAGGCGGATTCGGTTCTGTCACATTCCAGACTCATCAAGCATTCCACAATGGCGAAGCAGCATACTATATCCGTACTGATGCCAGTGATCAACAATTTGCAACTGACAATCATCTCGTTTTTGTGCCACTGCTCAACGCTGCACTTTCCGCAGAAGGCGCAACCAACGCAATGTACACTTTCTCGAATGGTGCTGATGGACAGTATCCTGTTATCAGCCATATCCCGACTGATGAGGCATACAGCCCGGCATGGCAGGTACATCAGGTGACATTTAACGGCACAGCAGAAGTGCTCGATAGTGTTGAAGCAATTCAAGCAGCAGAAGCAGCAGGGGATGTAACTGTTGAAGCATTACAACTGGTGGTGAATCATCCGCTGGTGAAATGGTCAGGTGGAGAATTACCTGTTGATACCGATTTGACAGGTTATCTGGGAACGGGTCCTCTGATTTCAGCACATGATGACGAAGCAATGAGTGTGACCTTCAAATTACATCAGTGCTATCCCGGTAGCCGTTATATCATCACCGATACATCTGCTGTTCCGATGGCTCCTATGATGAGCATTGCGCCTTCCGGTGTCACAGGCGCACTGGCAGATGTCGGCGCAACCGATGAAATCTGGGTATTCGGCAATGGCATACCGGGAACTGGCGTGATGGGTTTCCAGCCAGCTATCTTCGATAATGCCGCAGGGAATCCGGTCTGGTCTCCATTCTGGAATCACTTTACCGCAATGTGGACAGACGAAAGCCAGGTCGAACTCGTCACCGACAGCACCCGTTTACGCGAATTAGTGGATAGTGGTTTGCTGGAGATTTTCAACGGCACACCTGACACAGACCCCACCGGATTTGTCGTCAACTGCCCTGTACCTATCAAAGCAGCAAACGACTTCCAACCGTAAAACCCCTCCACGATAGACCTGCCTTTGTGGTGGGTCTATCCCCTCATTCCAGCAATTCAAAACCTTCATCCCATAGCATGTCCTTAATTGCAATTTTGTTGATAATCAGATCCCGTCCACTACCACCGAGAACACCATCCTGACGTAATTTATTGATAAGCGAACTCACCGTACTGCGATTGAGTCCGGTCATGTCTGCGAGGTCTTGTTGTGTGATAGCGGGGTTGAGATGAAAGGTTTGCTCATTACTACAGCACATATGCCGCGTGAGGTAAAGCAGTGTACCCAATAGACGGGATTTGGCATCGGTGCGTTGCAATGCATGCATTCGTGCCATTGTCCGGCGATGCGAATTCACCAGATGTCGCATAAAGTTCATGCTCACCTGTGGAAAACGCTGGATAATCGTGAATAAATCATGTTCACCAATCATGTAGACACTACAATCGGTCATTGCCTGAGCCATGCCAATACGGAAACGATAGTCGCCTAAAAAAAGTTCACCAAAAATATCATTTTCTTCGCAGACATCAAGTATTTTTTTGTCCCCATCGGGAGAAATATAAGACACTTTGACCAATCCACGCTTCAAGACAAATAAACAGGTTGCATCCTGTCCTGTGCTGAAAATGAATTGTCCACTGATAAAATCTTTCTTGCGAAGTTTACTTAAAATTGAGGCAGTCTCATCAACAGACAAGCCTTCAAACAAGCTGATTCGCATCCCTTCCTGAAAAAATGTCGCCATAAACCCCTCGTTAATCGTCACATGGCTCTTCATAATGAAAGCTAAGTTGTAATTCTTAACAGGGGCTTACAGCAAAATTGCAAGATAATTTCGTAATTAATCCCCGAGAGATACCAGATAAGCAACCAGATCATACAGTTGCTGTTCGGTCAAAAGAGCCTCATAAGCATCCGGCATAGCATTCGCAAATCCTTCTACCACGTAGTCGCCGGGATTGATGATTGATTCGTAGATATAGGTATAAGGACCCGGGGCATCTATCACACCATTTTCGATATTCTCAACCGTGCGGCTGTATATATTATATTGTCCGGGACCAACCAGCATAGCTTCTGTGTCCGCTAGATGACAGGTGTTGCAGGCTGGAACAGTCAATGCCGTGAATAGCAATTCCCCATTTGCGATGTCCGCATTCGCAACCGCAGCAGCGAGAGCCTCTTCTTCGCTCAAAGCGTCAGATGAAGTGTTTGTTTCAGTATCCGCAGTATCTTCTGCTGCCTCATCTGTGTCAGTGGCTACAACTTCTGTTGGTTCAATCGTCGGTTCAACTGTCGGCTGGCTTGCAATTTCCGTTTGAGTTGATGCGATGGAAACATCAGCTTCCGCCCGCGCCTCTTCTGCAAGGGACTCAGCATCATATATGGGCTTCTCCTCAACAGTACAGGCAGTTACAACCAGAATCAGTATCAATACAGTTGCAAGCATTTTGAATTTCATAGTGTGCGTCATCCTCATTTAGAATCAGTATATTCTGAGAACTATACAATGACTCAATAGCCTTGCAGGGATGACATATGTCACTATTTTTCAGGCAAATGTACTAACGCAGAACAGATTTATCTATCCATCTACACCGATAGATAAAAGGGTCGATTGTGCGGGTAATTGCACACCGATTGCACCTGTTTCGATTGTGATACCGTCTGCGGTGAATACAACCTCTTCATTCACACTGAAAGAGACGGTTTGACCCGCGATTGTCACAGCCAGTTGTGTCTGACCACTGAGTGCGACATTGGCGGCATTACGTTGAATCACAGTCAAGGGACTATCAATCGTAAGTGAATCATCCAGCAGAGAAACATCAAAACTGTATAAACCAACTTCACGGACAGACAATGTTTCTGAATGGAAATAAGCTGCCAGACCTGTTTCCTCGCCAATATCGAATAGAACCCAGTAATCTTCTTCTGTGACTGTTGCAGGGGTCAGGGTAACTTCAATGGTATAGGCAATATCGAAACCGTAATTACTCAAAATACGTGCTTCGGATTCACGTAACCATGCACCATCCGAAACTGCCAGCAAACCGTTTTGATTGTTGTCCCAATCATCGGGTGCTGATAGTTGCCAGAGTGAATTGCTGAAATCAAACTCCGTCATATCGAAGGTGTATCGCGGTAGCGGGGTAGAGACAACATTGTTATCAGATTGGGCATTGCCAACGCCCAATGCCGCCTGTGTATTGCGGAAATCAATTTCTATTTGAGTCGCATTGGCATTCAGGGCAGATTGTGTCGCCGCGAAATCATTGGCAACCTGTGTCTGACGCTGTGCATTCTGAACAGCCGAAGCGGTATTGGTCGCGATGATATTTTGTGCGGATTGTGTGGCTGTTTGTGCTAATAAATCTTCCTCATTACCCAAGATAGCCTGAGTCGCTTGCACATCCAGCGCAAAACCCGTCGCCTCAGAAATCGCATTCTGTTCACGCACATCAAGATCAACATCGGTTGCAGCTAATGCCAATTCTCTATCCATCAAGGCTGTTGCGGTCAAATCAAATCCGAGTAGTTCGGGTCCCACAAAAATTGCCCCGAGCAAGCCCATTCCAGCGCCCAATCCGAGCATCACAAGCGCCAGTAAGCATCCCCATTGATTCACAATCACGCGCATGGGAGATACATTTTTCCGTTTGATATTGGGTTCGGTCGGGTGCATGACAATCCTCATTCACTGGTATACTTGTTTCTATTATATCGGGAGATTCTATGCGAATTATAAGCATTCATGATAAATCGCGCATCGAAAGCATTGTCCGGCAAAAACCTTATCTTCATCTCTATGAATTAGGGGATTTGAACGATACATTTTTCCCGCACACAGTCTGGTATGGTCTGGAAGATGATGATGGCAATCTACTGGAAATCATGCTTGTTTTCATTTTGCCGGATGAAGCATCCATTCAAGCGCTGACGACAAATTCAACGGAGAATATGCGTCTCTTATTACAACGTGGAAATGCACTGCTACCTGCGAAATTGCGTATACAAATCAGTCAAGGTTTAGTCGATGTGCTGGACTATGATATTCAAGAAAATAGAGGTCATTTCTATAAAATGGCATTGCGCGACATACAGGCTATCGAGACGGCACATGTAACACGGGCAACCCGTCTGAGTATGGCGGATAAAGACGCTATCGAAACCCTCTATCAAGAGAGTTATCCCGAAGCATGGGTCAATATGCAGATGGTTGAAGATAAACGTTATTTCGGAATTTGGGATGACAATAAACTGGTGAGCATTGCAGGATTGCATGTTTACGCGCCTGATTATCAGGCGGCTGCATTAGGCGCAGTCACTACACACCCCGATTATCGCGGGCAACACCTGGCAACGGATTGCATCGCTGGATTGTGTCAGGCATTATTGGCAGAAGGGGTAAGCATCATCGGACTCAATGTCTATCAAGACAATGTTGCTGCCATCAAACTCTATCAAAAACTCGGTTTTGAAATTGCCCATCAATATGAGGATTATTCACTGATTGCGAGAGTGCCATGATTAAATTTTCCTGCCATAGTGCAAATTATAGTGAAATGTCTCTCAGCGAAGCCTCGGGGACAGTTGCCCGGATGGGATTCAGTTATGTTGATTTATCGACAGAGCCTCACTTTCCTGTAGCGGATATGAGCAATCGCAAAAAAATCGCAGAAATACGGGATTTACTCTCACTGTATCACCTCAAAGTTGCCGATTTGTACCTCACATTGCCAGATTTAATGACTGATGCACGCAAGGCAATTGACACATTCAAAGAGATTTTGCCCTTTGTCAAATTGATTGAAGCACAGGGCATCACATTACACTTGGAAGCAAGTGATGATGAATCCGTGATAGAGCCACTCGGCAACAGCTTGCAAACGCTGGTGAATCATGCGCGACAGGCAGACTTAGCATTCAGCATAGAGGCAAGAGCAGACACCTTGATTGACACGCCGTCGCAAATTCGCTCCATGCTGAGTCGAATCGGTGGCTTGCAACTGACGCTTGATTGGTCACATATGATTTATCGCACTGTAGCGGAAGCCGAAATTATCGAGTTACTATCCAGAACGCGGCATGTGCATCTCCGGCAAGCAAAAACATATTCTCTGCAAACACCTTACGATGAAGGGGATATTATGCCAGCAAAAGTTCTGTCCACACTACAAAATGCCAATTACGATGGATTTATCAGTATGCGTGTTCTACCATATTCCGAACGTCATCATATTGCCGATGTAGACCCGATTCGTGAAAATATTCTGATGCGGGATGCGCTTAGAGATGCTAGAGAGGTAGTCTAATGCCACAAATCAAAATTTACGGGTATCGTACTCATATCGACCCCATTCGCCAGCAATTATCCGATGTACTCCATAGCTGCATTATGGATGCACTCGATTATCCCGAAAATAAACGCGCACACCGATTCATCAAACTGGATGAAGGTGATTTTTATTATCCCGAAGGACGCAGCGACAAATTCACCATCATCGAAATTTCGATGTTTGAAGGGCGCACAATCGAAACAAAGAAAAAGCTCTATCAAATCATTTTTGAGCGCTTTGAATCAGAACTCGGGATCGCGCCAATGGATGTTGAGATTACGATTTTTGAAACACCGCGTCATAATTGGGGGATTCGTGGTAAAGCCGCAGATGAACTCAGTTTGAATTACAAAGTAAATGTTTAACCTTCCGGCAGGGGTTCGGCTTCGTCAGGGGAATCTTCCGGCTCAGATTTTGTATCGGTGTTGATATCTTCATCGGTGAGGGCAGCCATCTCGCTTGTAATTTTTTCCAGTTCTTTTGGATAACTGGTTGAGAGGTCATCCAGCATTGAGACACGCGAAATTTGAGGATTCCCCGCGACAGTATAAATCAGCACGCCGAAAGAGGAAATCGTCAAAAAGGCGATGATGCCGATTCCCTGCAAGCCACCGAAGAAAATATCGGTGGTATCAGTTCGTAAATGTGAGCCAAAGCCTAAAATATCTGCCAGACCTGCTATCGCCGCAAAGAGCAATCCGGTCAGCATCAGGCGGATACCAATTTGCTGGGTCAGGTTCGATTTGACGCCGGGGTAAAAAGTAAATTTGACGTAAATCAAGCCGCCGAAGGTCATCAGTGCATAACCGATAAGCAGCATAAATACCTGCACCACGCCAATTCCGGCAGTTTCCTCTACACCTGTTACGCCCGGGAATAAGCCCATCAATCCCACCATGATGCCTAATGCGGTGAAGGCAATCCCGACCTGTCCAAAACGACTCATCAAATCTTCCTCATCAGCAGATCACTGTCATTGTACCATGAGCTACTGTTTTTATTCTCAATCTTCAGCCGTCGTATCCTGACCGTCATCTTCTTTTCCTAACCCGATCCAGCGCAAGACCCTGTTGAAGAAACGCTGAATATAAAGCATGACAATCCGTTGCAGCATGATGTTCGACATATAACCGTTATCCAGTGAATCATAGATACTCCGTGCTGACATATAATGTCCGAGTGCCTCATCCAGATTCCCGAGGTTCACATAACTGGATGCGATAACCTGTTCAGCCTGTGCTTCCTGAAATGGATTATTGGTTTCACGGGCAATCACCAGTGCCTGCTCAAAATTAGCAATCGCATCATCATAATGAGTACGATTATACGCGAGGATACCGAGGTTAAAAAAGGACACACCCTCATACGAACGGGCACGCCATTCCTGAGCGCGTTCGAGCATCATCCCGTAATATTGTGCGGCTCTATCCAGTGCCTGATTGCGCTCTAAAGCACGTCCGAGACGATAAATTGCCGTAAATTCATGCGGAACACTACGGAAGTCTTTCGCCATTGCCAGTGCTTTTTCCAGCATGAGTTGACCTTCATCGGCGTAACGTTCTTCACGGGATAACAACTGTCCGATGCTTCCGGTCAAGCCCAGTTCCATCAAACGAAAATTATCCTGCTGTGCAATTGCCATCGCATCTTCAAAGGCTTGCATAGCTTTTTCCGGTTGACTATTACTCACAGATGATCCAATAAGCGCCAGGGACAATCCCATCACATAACGGTCACTGCAATCCCGCGCTGTCTCAAAGGCATCACGGGCATATTTTTGAGCGCGTCCGGCATCCTCCGCCTGAATAAAGACCGATGCCATGCCCGCCTGTACCCGCGCAATAACCCGTTCATCCCCGATAGATTTTGCCAGTTCCAGTGCCTGGCGGTAGTCGCGTTCGGCTTCATGCACCTGAAATGTCGTCGAAAGAGAAATCTCAGCACTGGTAATAAGTGCCATGATGAGCAATTCACGATCACCAATCTGATTTGCAAAATCCAGCGCACCATTAATGAGAACACGGGCTTCTTTGAATTTACCGATGAATCGATGTCCCTGCGAGAGACCGACAATAGCAATAATTTCAGTGAATTTATCACGACGTTCACGCGCTTCGGCTAAAGCAATTTTACAGGTATCATTCAGGGCATCGAACTGAGCCGTCTCGATGAAGGTATCAATTGTTTTTCGCAAATTGTGACTGGTTTCATTCATAAATCGTATTGCCCTGGAAAAGTAATCAACATAATGTCCCTATGTTACGCGCAACCCCGCCTGAATACAAGCAAATGACAGATGAGCGTTCATACCCGGGTAATTGCTCGTACAAATCTGCGAAATAAGAGTAATTAATGTAGCCGACTTTAATAAATGGACACCGGTCTTCATTACATTTTCACAATTCCGCGTTACTATACAGAAACTCTCATCGGGCATTTTGCTGTTGGGAGTATTTTGCCTGGCAAAATTTGTAAGATTCTTACAATAAAATGGCATTAGAACTGCATTTTGTATTGCTTGACAAGGCGTTTATAATCATGCAGACTCATTGCTTGTTTAAAGGTTTGTAAAAATCTGCTATTATTCCCGATAAAATTTGAATTACTATTTGAGGAGGCAACCTCTTGGGCGTGTTAATGGAAGTGAAGGATCTTGTTGTAAGATTCTACACGCAAGAAGGCACTGTCTACGCCGTCAATGGTGTTTCGTACCAGCTTAATGAAGGTGAAACCCTGGGTGTCGTAGGCGAATCCGGCAGTGGCAAAAGTGTCCACTCGCTGGCTATTATGGGACTAATTCCTACTCCACCGGGGAAAGTCGAATCCGGTGAAGTGTTATTTGAAGGTCGTGATTTACTCAAACTTCCCAAAGAACAGATGCGTCTGGTTCGTGGTAAAGAAATCGCAATGATTTTCCAGGATCCGATGACCTCACTGAACCCTGTTCTGAAAATCGGCACACAAATTACCGAATCACTGAAATTACATCTCGGCATGAATAACGATCAGGCGCGTCGTCGTGCAGCAGAATTGCTTGATCTGGTTGGTATCCCTGATGCGAGTAAACGTCTTGATGATTATCCTCACCAATTTTCCGGTGGTATGCGTCAGCGTGTGATGATTGCGATGGGTCTCTCCTGCAATCCAAAACTGTTGATTGCAGACGAACCGACAACAGCACTGGATGTAACCATTCAGGCACAAATCATCGAGTTAATTAAACAACTCAAAGACGAATTCAACATGGCAATCGTCTGGATTACACATGATCTTGGTGTGGTAGCCGGTATCGCTGACCGTGTATCGGTGATGTACGGTGGTCGCATCATGGAAATTGGTCCAACCAGAGAAGTATTCCAGGATACCCGCAGTGCCTATACACAGGGTTTGCTTGATTCTCTGCCACGTCTTGATGGTAGTAACCAGCGTCTTGTGAGTATTGATGGTTCTCCCCCTGATATGCGTATCCCCCCGAAAGGTGATCCATTCGCACCACGTAACCCTTATGCAACCGAGCGTTGCTTTGAAGAAATGCCGCCGCTCCAACCTGTTGAAGGTGGGCATCCCGAACATCTCGCTGCGGCGTGGTATGACTTACGCAAAGAAATGCGTAACGATGAATCGTAATCGCCGCATAATTAATGTTAAGGAGTAAGCGGTCAAAATGAGTGTAGAAGTACAGGATAAGCCAAAACGTGCTAAAGGTACGGGAGAAGATGTTATTCTTTCCGTAACCGATTTGAAAAAACATTTCCCGATTAACGCAGGTTTCATCCTTCAACGCGAAGTCGGCGCTGTAAAAGCAGTTGACGGGGTGAGCTTCGATGTGATGCGTGGTGAAACGCTCGGTCTGGTGGGGGAATCCGGTTGTGGTAAGAGTACTACCGGACGTACTATCCTCCAATTATACGAACCCACAGCAGGGAGTGTTCGTTTTGAAGGTCAGGAACTTACCAGCCTTCCAAATAGCCAGATGCGTCTGATTCGCCGCGAAATGCAGATCATCTTCCAGGATCCCTTCGCAAGTTTGAACCCGCGTATGACTGTCGGCAGCATTGTTTCCGAACCTTTGCAAATTCACAATTTGTACCCCAATAAAGCAGAACGTCAGGAATATGTTGAAGGTCTGCTGGAACGTGTGGGGTTAAATCCCTATTTCATCAACCGTTATCCGCATGAATTCTCGGGCGGTCAACGTCAGCGTATCGGTATTGCACGTGCTCTGGCATTGCAACCGAGCTTCATCGTGGCGGACGAACCAATTTCCGCGCTGGATGTGTCGATTCAGGCACAGGTTGTTAACCTGATGGAAGACCTTCAGCAGGAAATGGGACTCACCTATCTCTTTATTGCACACGATTTGTCGATGGTGCGCCATATTTGTGACCGTGTTGCGGTGATGTATCTCGGTAAAATCGTGGAAATGGGTCCAACAGACGCGGTATACGACAATCCATTACATCCCTACACCCAGGCATTGCTCTCGGCTGTACCCGAACCTGATCCTTCGAAAGAAGCAAACCGCCGCCGTATCATCATTCGTGGTGACCTGCCATCTCCGGAGATCGGAAGAGCGTC